>Ga0310822_100129_pt1 | contig 91942 bp, 94 predicted proteins | sample P4_ome_2_FD_201313 | JGI IMG/M metagenome (GOLD analysis project Ga0310822, IMG submission 201313) | Sorghum-adapted microbial communities from Joint BioEnergy Institute, Emeryville, California, United States - P4_Day56_Rep2 | ecosystem: Engineered > Bioreactor > SSF (Solid state fermentation) >... | reverse complement strand
CAGCAAGCAGTTACAGCGTAGCACAGCATCCGGCTAGTCTGCAAGAGGACGGCGGTTGTTTAATCAGCTATCATCCCTGACATTTTCATAGAACAGTTAACCTGACATTTTCACAGACGCTTGACAGGGACCCGCGATGGTTCGCCCGGAATCATTCGGCCAGCTTGACGTTCAGGCCGTGTTTCTGGAACACCCCGATCATTTCCTTTTTCGCCTGTTCGGCGTCCGGGCCGTGCACGTGAAGTTCGTATTCGCTGGAGCCGACCAGCGTCGTGAAAAGGCCGAGGATGCTCTTGACGTCAATGTACTTGTTTTCATATTTCAGGACGATGGACGACGTGAAACGGTTGGCGGTTTGCGAAATCTCGACGATGGCGGCATTTTTGTTGGACATGACCGGAATCCTCCTCCGACGGATAATCTCCACTGACTGTTTACCCTAATCATAAGTGGAATTGCATGACGAAGCAAGCATCATTTTCCGCGCGGCAACCCGGTTTTCCCGGGGATCCGGCCGCTCCCCGGGCCGCCGGGTTGACATCTCCCGCGTCAGGACAGGTTTTCCGGGTTGAGCGGCTCGAGTTCGGGCACGACGAACCGGCCGTCCTTGCGGATCAGACGGTCGTCGAACCAGATTTCGCCGCCGCCGTACTCCGGCCGCTGGATCAGCACCAGATCCCAGTGGATGGCCGAGCGGTTGCCGTTGTCCGCTTTCCTGTACGCCTGCCCCGGCGTGAAATGGAGGCTGCCGGCAATTTTTTCGTCAAAGAGGGTGTCTTTCATCGGCGTGAGAATGTGCGGGTTGAACCCGATGCTGAATTCGCCGATGTAGCGGGCGCCTTCGTCGGTGTCCAGAATGTCGTTCAGGCGCTTGGTGTCGTTGGCTTCCGCCTCGACGATTTTTCCGTTTTCAAAGCGGAACCGGACGTTCTCGAAGGTAAATCCGCCGCGGACGGACGGCACATTGTAGGTGATCGTGCCGTTCACCGATTCCCGCACCGGCGCCGTATACACTTCCCCGTCCGGAATGTTGCGGTGTCCGTCGCATTTCACGGACCCGATGCCGCGGATGGAGAAGGTCAAATCCGTGCCCGGGCCGGTGATGCGCACCCGGTCGGTGCGGTCCATCAGCGCCTTGAGCGGATCCATCGCCTTCGACATGGCGGCGTAGTCCAGATTGCACACGTTGAAGTAAAAATCTTCAAACCCTTCCGTGCTCATGCCGGCCGACTGGGCCATGGACGCATTCGGCCAGCGGAGAACGACCCATTTCGTATGATTGACCCGCCGTTCCAGATGGACCGGCTGCTGCACCAGCATCTCGTAAAGCTTCATTTTGTCCGCCGGCACGTCCGCCAGCTCGCTGGCATTGCCGCCGGCGCGGATGCCGATGAAGGCCTGCATCCGCTCCATGCGGGCCAGCTGGATTTCGCCGAGCTCCCGCATGTGGTCTTCCGTTGCGCCGAGCAGGATGCGGCGCATCACGGCCGGGTCCGTCAGTTCCACGTAGGGCCGGCCGCCCGCCTCCAGCACTTCGTCCACCAGCGCCTTGACGAATGCCGTCTCCGGGCCGATCATCTCGATCAGCACGTTTTCCCCCGGCTCCACCCGAACGGAATAGCGCACCAGATTTTTTGCCAATTGCTTCACTCGCGGGTCCATCATCCGTCTTTCTCCCCTTCTCCGATGATTTGAAATTCGTCGATGATCGTTTCCTGCCATCCGGACGTCCCGTCATCCGGAAGCGCCCCGCTTCCCGCCGCCGACAGCGGTTCCGCCGGCCGGACGATCCGCGTTTCCACGCTGACGGACGCCGGAACGGCCGTCCGCCGGTCCACCCGCAGCCGGACGACCGTGGCCACGTCCGCGGCCTCCAGCGCGGCCGCCGCCTCCCGTTTGGCTTCGTCAATGCGCCGGTCGATGCGCCCGGCGACATCCCGCCCGTTTTCCGCCAGAAGCAATCCCTGCCGCCGGACCGCTTCCAGTTCGGCATCGAGCCGGCGGATCATGAGCGCCTTCGCGGCCTCCGGTTTCAGCTCGACGGACAGAACGGCTTCCGCGCCGCCTTCGGCCCGGGCCATGGTCACGCGGGCGGCCTGCTCCGCCAGTTCCGCCGGATTCCCGAGGGGATCCCACTCGCCGGCATGCAGCCGGATCATGACGCCGCCTGCTGCCGATCCGACGGGCACGGACATGAGCCCGCGTTCCCGGGCGGCGGCAACTGCCCGTTCCAGAAGCCGCCGGGCTTCGTCCCCGCCGTCCGCGTCAGCGCAGCCCGCGATGAGCAGTCCGGCGAGGGCAAAACAAAGACCGGACATCCGGAGCATGAAACCCGGAACATCCCGGTCCGCCAACCGTCGGCATGTTCTTCGCGCCTGCATCGCTTTCCGCATGGTCCAATCCTTTCCCGTCTTGGTTCTGCGTGCCGTGCTGCCGTTAGCGTTGCCCTAAAGCGCGCGCCGTTATTCAGCTGCCGCCGGTCCGCCAAAAACCGCCGTCCCAAAAATCGCCGTCCGGCGGCCGCCGGCCGGTCCCGCTTTTCACGCCGTGCAGACCGTGTTCTTGCCGGCGCGCTTCGCCTCGTACAGCGCCATGTCGGCCCGGTGGAACAGACTGTCCACGCTCGTCCTGCCGTCCTTCTGGTGCCAGTCGGCAATCCCGCAGGACACGGTCGCCGTCGGGTCGGACTCCGCCTCCACCGTCATGCGGATGCGCTCCGCCACGGCCCGGGCTTGTTCCTTGTCCAGAAGCGGCAAATAGACGGCCAGTTCTTCGCCGCCCCAGCGGGCGGCGATGTCCGTGCTGCGGATGTTGCGGCGCACGATGTCGCAAATCTGGATCAGCACCCGGTCCCCGACCTGGTGCCCGTACCGGTCGTTCAATTTCTTGAAATCGTCCACATCCATGACGATGAGCGCTCCGCAGGCGTCCCGCTTCTGCATCAGTTCGATCTGCTCGTACAAATAATGCCGCACATAGAGGCCCGTCAGCTGGTCGGTGATCACCATCTTGCGGATTTCGGCGTGCAGGTACGCGTTGGACACGCTCAGTCCGATGTTGCCGGCCAGCATCTGCAGCAGCTTGAACTGGTCGAATGAAAAATAGCTGGGCTGCCTGTGCACGAGCAAAATGGCGCCGATCGGTTCCGATCCGGCCATGATGGGAGCGCCGATCAGCGACCGGCCTTTCGTCATCACCATCAGTTCGGAATCCACATGCTGCTCCGGATCGTAATCCGATATGATGATCGGCTCGCGGGTGCGGAGCATCATGCCGGCGAACCCGTACTGGATGTTGAACGAACGGTCGATCAGTTCCGGCGCGTTGCACGCTTTCACGACAAGGTGCTGGCGGAACGAATCGACGAGAAGCAAACAGCAGTAGTCCGCGGAAAACACGTCCAGCAGATCCCGGTTGGCAAAGGACAGAATGTCGGACAGGTGCAGGCTTTTGTTGAGATTTTTCGTCAGTTCGTTGATGATTTTCAGTTCCTTGACCAGCTTGTTGGATTGTTCGTACAGGCGGGCGATCTCGAAAGCGGTTCCGGCGTATTCGGCCAAAATGCGCAGATAGGCCAGATCTTCGGCGGCCGTCCGCCGGTGTTCCGCATCCGGAAAACGGAGATGGATGACGCCGTAGATGCCCTGCTTCCCTTTCAGCGGAGCGGCGGCTTCCGTCACGTCCGGTTCGCCGGCGACGGCCATGCGTCCCTCGATGAACGCCCGGCAGCACAGATCGTTTTGCGGATTGCGGATGTACAGGGGCTTGACGGCTTCATGCGGATAGCTCTGGTCCTGGGACAGCAGCAGATCGCAGCGGTCGGTCGAAAACCGGGCCTTCATCCATTCGATGGTTTTTCCGAGCACCTGGCTGACGTCGATTTCCGCCAGCAGCGAATTGGCCATTTTGAGCCTCAGGTCCGCTCCGATATGCAGTTCGTCTTGCACGGGCTTGTCTTGCATCCGGAAGAAACTCCTTGCAACCTCGAAAATGACAGGAATCGGTCAGCCGGGTTGTGTCGGACAGGTCTGGACGTGGTAGAGAGAGGTCGGATTGGATCGGATCGGCTGCGTTGTCCAAGCGTTATCATACAATAAAAACGCGCCCCCCACAACCATGTTTGCCGACCCCGATCTTGACAGTCGATTCGCGGTTCCTATAAAATAGGATGTCGAGTACATCGAACGGCTTGGTTCACCCTCACCGGTTCGGACGGAGCGGGCCAGCGGCTGGTTATCGCCCGCTCTCACGGTCGGCATCGCCGCCGGACACATTCGGCCGGGCAAGCCCAGACGGGTACTTCTCATTGATTCAAGATCACCAAAGCATGTCAAGGAGAAGGAGCAAACAGAACCATGGCTCGTTACACGGGACCGCGCTACAAATTGAGCCGGCGCCTGGGCATTTCCCTGAGCGGCACCGGCAAGGAACTGAAACGCAATTTCCCTCCCGGCCAGCACGGTCCGGGACAGCGCAGAAAGCTGAGCGGCTACGGCATGCAGCTGATGGAGAAGCAGAAGCTGCGCCACATGTACGGGCTCGGCGAGAAGCAATTCCGCAACCTGTTCAACCGCGCTTCCAAAATGAAGGGCATCGTCGGCGAAAACTTCATGATCCTGCTGGAAAGCCGGCTTGACAACCTGGTGTACCGTTTCGGCTTCGCCAATTCCCGCGCCGGCGCCCGCCAGCTCGTGACCCACGGCCACGTGACGGTCAACGGCAAGAAAGTGGACATTCCGTCCTATGCGTGCCAGCCCGGCGACGTGATCGGCCTGCGGGAAAGAAGCCGCGGCCTCAAAGTGGTCAAGGAAGCGCTGGAAGCCCGCAACTACCTGCATCCGTACCTCGAATTCGACGAAAAGAACCTGGAAGGCAAATACGTTCGTCTGCCCGAGCGGGCCGAACTGCCGCAGGAAATCGACGAACGGCAAATCGTCGAGTTCTACAGCCGCTGATCGGCGCACCAGCGAAAAAAAACGGTTCTCCCTTCGCGGAGAACCGTTTTTTCTTTGCATTCGCGGCTTTCGCGGGCTGCCCGCCAGCGGTCAGCGGGTTTCGCCCGTTTTCCGGTCGTCCAGGCAGGCGCAGATGGCGGACACGGCTTCGCGAAACACCGCCCGCTCCACGACGGCCCGGCCCTCTTCTTCCGACCGGGCGTCCGCCAGGCGGCGGGCGGAAGCGAGCAGCGCTTCGCCGGCCAGGGCCGCCGCCCGCCTTTCTTCCATTGTAATGGAATAGGCGAGGCGGTAGGCGTACGTTTCCCATTTTCGCAACACGTCGGCCGCGTTCATCGGAGGGCGAAGTCCTCCAAGAGGAGCGTCACCGCCGGATCTTCGGCCGCCCGGTTTGCCGGCGCGACGACGGCCCTGGCGGCGACGGCGGCCCGGTCCAGATCCAGGACGGTGATGCCGGCGCCCTCCAGCGATCCGTCGCCCGCGTGCGTCAGCACATAGAGGTGCCCCTCCCTGGTGAACGTCCGCACAGGATGCCCGCCCAGCTGCTCCGCCGTGTAGACGAACCGTTCGACGCCGCCGTCCGCAAGGGACATCCGCAACATCTCCAGCCCGTTTTCGCCGTACCGGTACAGAACATGATGGCGGCCGGTCATCAGATTGTACCACTGTTCCGTTGAGCCGCCAAGTTCGTATCGGCCCGCCGGGCGGACGTCTTCGGCGGCGTAATCGTAGACGTACAGGTCAATCCGCTGCAAACGCGGTCCATCACCGGCATCCATCCGCGTCAAGCCCGGCGGATCACCGAGATCCCCGGCGGATTCTCCGGTCATGGTTCCGCCCGCCGGCGCTTCCTGTCCGCCGTCCGCCGGGTCCGTTCCGTCTTCCCGGGTACCGTAGATTTTGACCAGAATGCCGACCACGCTCTTCGGATCCTGCGGCCGGTGGTTGGCCGCCAGCGACATGCGGACGCTCCCGTCCCTCTCGCCTTCCAGGACAGCCGGCGGAAGGGAAACCTGTACCATCCGGACCAGCCGGCCATCCATCGCCAGCACGTACACCCGGTACTCGCCGCCGTATTCGACGAACAGGTGAAGTTCTTCGCCGATCCGCTGCACGTCCGCCACATACGGCCACAGGCCCGCGACGCCGCTTTCCAGTAGCACCCGGAAATCCGACCGTTTTCCGCTTTCCAGGTCCATCATTTCCACGTTGACGAACACGTCCGCCCTTCCGTCTGCGGCCGGAACGTCTTGCGTTTCGGCGTAGACGACCGTCTGCCCGTCCAGATAGAAATTCACCGGCGAAGCCCATTTGCCGCGCAGAAAGCGCCGCGCGTGGACGCCGAGTTCCGCTTCCAGGGGATGGATACTGCGGCGGATGTCAAAAACGGAGCGCTCGTGCTCGTATTCGCTTCCCGCAAGCGAAATTTCCAGCTGTCTGGGAGGCGACGGATGCGACTGGAACGCGGTCACCACCAGGCGGTCAAACAGCGCTTCGTCCCCCTCCGTTACGGCAATCCGGTAGGCCGGCAGCGGATGGACCGCCCCGTGGACATAATAGGTGCCAATCCCGCCGAGGGCGAAAACCGCAAGCAGCACCGTCAGCAAGTATCGTTTCATGCTCGCACCCCTTTTCTACACCGATACGTTCTTGTTCAGCACCCGGATGCCGAGCCATGCGGCCAGGGCGCCTCCCGCCAGCCAGACGCCGACGGCGGTCCACATGATTTCGTTGATGTACAATCCCATGGATTCATACAATCCCGTGGCGCCCGCCAAGATGACCCCGAACGGAATGACCAGCATGGCGGCGGCGTACGCGAGCGCCAGGACGATGCCGGCGGGACGGCGGCTTCGTTCCAGCAGGATGGCGGTGAAGGCGGCCAGCAGCAGGACGATCCCCATGCCGTAGTATTGAAGAAAGACTTTGGGTGAGACGGGCAACAGAAATGCGATCAATTCGTTTCCGGCGACCAGATCGGCAAAACGGGCTTCGAGGCGGAATTCCGCCGGCATGATGGCGCTGAAGATGCCTTCGATCACAAGGAGCAGCGCCAGTTGCAGCGACAGGAGCGAAAAGATGAACAGCAGCATGGCGGCCAGTTTGGACAGATACAGATACGCGCGCGGCTGCGGCAGCATGAGCAGCCTGTAAATGAACGCGCCGCGGCCGAGCCAGTCCCGGTACCAGATCAGGAAGGCATAGAGCAGAAGCGAGACGACGCAGACCAGGACGGGCAGCGCATACGTTTCCTGGTGACGGGACAGCAGATGGTAGACGCTCATGGGACCGGGAATCGTCTCCGGATCCCGGCCGGGATCGGGCATGCGGAGCGCGCGTTCGCCCAGCGCATAGACGACGGTGACGGCCATCTGGTACAGCGCCGTCATGGCCATCAGGCCGAACAGAAACCAGCGGAACCGCCGCACTTCGAAATGGATCAACTTCAGCAGCGCCTTCATGGCCGGTACACCTCCCGCATGATGTCGACGATCGATTTGTTTTCCGCAAGGCGCATCTCTTCGCTGTCGAACGTTTTGGCCACGACGCCGTCCTTGAGCAGCACCACGCGGTCGATCAGATGTTCCACTTCGCGGATTTCGTGGGTGGTGATGAGCACGCCGCGGCCTTCCAGCCAGCCCGTGCTGAACACGTCGGCGATCGCTTCCCGGCTGAACAGGTCGATGCCGGAAAACGGTTCGTCCATCAGGACGTAGGGCGTCTCCAGCGCCAGGCCGAGAACGAGATTGAACTTGGCCGCGGTCCCCCTGGACAGGCTGCCGAGACGCTCGCCCTCTCCGAGTTCGAAGAACGCCAGCATGTCCCTGGCCTTTTCTTCATTCCAGATGGCGGGATAGAAGTCGGCCATGAAGCGCAGCGCCTCCCCGACCTTCATGGACGGCGGCATGGCGGGCCGGTCGGGAATGAACGCGACCTTGAGCGCCCTGTAGCGGTTCAGCTGTCCGCGGTTGCCGGTGAGATGGAGCGCCGTCTCCCGCCCGTCGATCCGGATGCTGCCGCCGTCAACGGGGACGAGGCCCATGATCGCCTTGAGGATTGTCGATTTCCCCGCGCCGTTCAACCCGGCCAGGCACGTGATCAGCCCCGGTTCGACGGTAAAGCTGACGCCGCGCAGCACGTGCTTGCGGAAATATCTTTTTTGAAGGTTCTCGATCTCAATCATGTCCGCTGTTCCCTCCATTCCGGGCGGCATGCTTTTGCCTGACCAGCGCCACCAGTTCATCCGTGGACACGTCGATGGGCCGTATCAGTTCCAGAAACCGGTCCACGGCCTCTTCCAGAAGCTCCGACCGGACGGAACGCAGCACGCGTTCGTCGCCGGTGATGCGGCTTGGCGAATTGCCTTCCGTGACGATCAACCGTTGTTCCTCCATTTCCCTGTAGGCGCGCTGCGCCGTGTTCGGATTGATTTTGGCCAGCACGGCCAGTTCCCGGCGGGACGGGATCGTCTGCCCCGCTTTCAGCCGGCCCGTCGCGATCCATACCTTGAAATGGCGAACGACCTGCAAATAGACGGGTTCCCGGCTGTTGAACTCGAACGTGAACCCCTCATCCGGCTGCATACCGACCACCTCTTTTCCTCCGGACGCTTTCCCGATGCCAAAGACGGCTGTTTGCGGGTTCGGTTTTGGCTGGCGCGTTGTTTGGCACCGATCCTGTCGTGTGTACTAATTGGTTCATACACTCCTGGGTGTATTATGCCCTTGGTACACCGGGTTGTCAACCCCTTTTTGAGAATGAAGACACGGGGCGCCAAAGATGTTCAGAAAGGATGGCAAAAGAAAAAACCGGTTCATGCAAGGCGCGAACCGGTTTTCGGATTCCGTTGGCGAAACCCGCGAATGTCCGTCACTCCACCCGAATCTTCACGAATTTCCGCTTTCCCACCTGAATGACGTCGCCGTCGGCGGGCACATATTCGAACATGACGTCGGTCACTTTTTCTTCGTTCAGGCGCACGCCTCCCTGCTGCATGCTGCGCCGCGCTTCGCCGCCGGAAGGCGCCAGTCCGAGTTCCACCAGCAGCCTGGCGAGCCGGATGCGGCCGTTTTCCAGCCATTCCGGCGAAATGCGTTTCTCTTCGATGTCTTCGGGCAGGGCGCGCTGCTGGAACACCGTGACGAAATGCCGTTCCGCCGCCCGGGCCGCCTCTTCCCCGTGATACATGCGGACGAACGTGCGCGCCAGGCGCATTTTGGCGTCCCGCGGATGGATGCTGCCGTCCGCGAGCCCGTTGCGGAGCGCATCCAGTTCTTCATTGGAAAGGTCCGTCGCCAGCTCGTAGTATTTGAGCATCAGTTCGTCCGGCACCGACATCGCTTTGCCGTACATGTTGTTGGGATCTTCGTCGATGCCGATGTAGTTGCCGAGGCTTTTGCTCATTTTCTGCACGCCGTCCAGACCTTCCAGAAGGGGCATCATGATGGCGATCTGGAGCCGCTTGCCGTACTCCTTCTGCAGGGTGCGTCCCATCAGCAGGTTGAATTTCTGGTCCGTGCCGCCGAGCTCGATGTCCGTCTCGAGGGCGACGGAATCGTAGCCCTGCATCAGCGGATAGAAAAATTCGTGGATGTGGATGGGCTGCCCGCTATTGTACCGCTTGCTGAAATCATCCCGCTCCAGCATGCGGGCCACGGTGACGTTGGACGCCAGCTTCACCACGTCGGCGAACGTCAGGGCGGCCAGCCACTCGGAATTGTAGTACACGTTCATGCGGTCCGGATCCAGAATTTTGGAAATCTGCTGCCGGTACGTTTCGGCGTTCTTGATCACTTCCTCGCGGGAAAGCTGCTTCCGCGTTTCCGACTTGCCCGTCGGATCGCCGATCATGCCCGTGAAGTCGCCGATCACGAGCTGGATTTCGTGCCCCAGATCCTGGAATTGCCTGAGCTTCTGCAGCGCGACGGTGTGGCCGATGTGGATGTCCGGGCTGGACGGATCGAGCCCGATCTTCACCTTGAGCGGCCGGCCGGTGACGACGGATTCCGCCACCTTCCGCGCCAGCTCCTCCTCGGGCACGATTTCCACCGTGCCGCGCCGGATGACGGCCAGCTGCCGTTCGACTTCTTCTCGCTGGCCGGGCGTGAGCTGTTCCCAATCGAATCGTTCCATGCCTGGTTCCTCCCGCTTCCCTTGCCGGTTTCTCCTTGCCGCCATGCGATGCCGGTGGCGTTCCTGCAACTTTTTCCGCGGCGCCGCGTCAAAACACATCGGAAACGCGCCTCCGGCAGGCGACGCCGCATCCGGACTTTCGTGCGGAAAACGCCCGGCGGCCGGCAACGGACTCATCCTTTCAAATATCATTAAGTTTATCGCAGCCCGGCCGGGCAGTCAAACCCGGGCGGCCCCGACGGGCCCCCCGCCGGGTGCGGCCCTCCCGCATGGTTCCCCGTGCGGCCTCCCGTTCGGCCCCCATGCGGACCCCTTGTTCATCCGCAACCGGCGTCTGTGCTATAATGGGTTTGTTCCGCAAGGAGGATACGACATGGCAAACAAACTGACGGGAAAACAGCGATCCATCCTGCTGGCCAAACAAACCGCCTTCGTGGCATGGCTCATCGTCAAATGGGTCATCGTTTGCGGGCTTGTGGCCGGTTTCCTGGCCGGCGGCATGATCGCCGGATACGTTTCGGCGCTCGTCCGGGATGAGCCCGTCCGTTCCCCCGAAGAAATGCTGGCGGCCATCAACCGGTATGACCAGACCGGTTTCGTCTATTTCAACGACGGCACGCTGATCGGGCAGCTCAGGACCTCCGAGGACCGCCGCCTGGTGGAATCGATCCGGGAAATTCCGAAGCATGTCCGCGACGCGTTCGTGTCCGTGGAAGATTTCCGTTTCGAACAGCATTTCGGCATCGACATCTTCGGCACGCTGCGCGCCGTGAAGGAACGGTTTCTGAACGAAGACCGGCAGTCCGGCGGCAGCACCATCACCCAGCAGCTGGCCCGCCGGGTTTTCCTGAGCCTGGAGCAGACCGACGCCCGCAAATTCAAGGAAATGTTTCTGGCGATGCGCATGGAGCGCATCATGACGAAGGACGACATCCTGCTGGCGTATCTGAACAAAATGCCCTTCGGCAACGGTTCGAGCGGCTATCAGCTGTACGGCATCAAGGCGGCGGCCAAGGGCATTTTCGACGTGGACGATCTCAATGACCTGAACATCGCCCAGGCGGCCTATCTGGCCGGGCTCCTGAAGGCGCCGAGCGACTATTCCGCCTTCGACGGCTACGGGCGCTTCGACGAGGACGGCTTCCGGAAGGCGATGGACCGCCAGAAGGTCGTCCTGCAGGCCATGCTCAAGACCGGCGCCATTACGGAGAAGGAATACGAAGACGCGCTGAAATTCGACATCCGTTCCACCCTGGCCGAAACGAAACCGAAGGCGTATACGACCTATCCGTACCTGATGATCGAGGCGGAGCGCCGGGCGGCGGAAAAACTGCTGCTGCTCGCCAATCCGGACCTGACGGAAGAGGACCTGAAGAAGAAGGAAAACGCGCCGCTCATCCAGGACGCCATCGAATGGATGAACCGCAGCGGCTATCACATCTACACCACCATCGACAAAGACATGTACGACGCCATGCAGGCCATCGCGAAAAATCCGGACAACTTCTCGCCGGACCATCCGGACAAGGGCATGGAGCAGACCGGCGCCGTCATGATCGAAAACAAAACCGGCCGGATTTTGGCGATGATCGAAGGGCGCGATTTCTACACCGAACAGCTCAACCACGCCACCCGGATGACGCGGCAGCCGGGTTCGGCGATGAAGCTGTTCGCCTTCCTGCCCGCGCTGGAAGAGGGCATCATCCAGCCGGGCTGGCCGATCGACGACATGCCCATCATCCTGAAGGACGGTGCCAAGGGCGCGCACATTCCGGTGAACCACGACGGCAAATACCATGGCCTGATCACCGCGCGGCACGCCTTCAACCAGTCGTACAACGTGCCCGCCCTGAAGCTGTTCCTGAGCGAATTCGGCGGCGTCGGCATCGAGAAGGCATGGGATTACGCGAAACGCATGGGCATCTCGACGCTGACGGACAGCGATTATCACGCCCAGACGGGCGTCATCGGCGGCCTCGAATACGGCGTCACCGTCGAGGAACTGACCAACGCCTACAGCGTCATCCCGAACATGGGCGTCTTTCGCGACGCCTACCTGATCGAGCGCATCGAGGACGCCGACGGCAACGTGGTCTATCAGCACCTGGAAACGCCGGTCACCGTCGTGTCGGAAGAATCGGCCTACCTGATGATGGACATGATGCGCACGGTGCTGACGAACGGCACCGGATCGCTCGCGCGGCGCAATTTCAAATACAATGATGAAGTGCCCATTTTCGGCAAGACGGGGACGACATCCAATGACCACGACGTCTGGTTCGTCGGCTTCTCCCCCGACATCACGGTGGGCGTATGGACCGGTTTCGACCAGCCCGCCAAACTGGACTCGAACGGCCTGACCCGCTCCCGGCTCTTGTGGGCGGAAATCATGAACACGGCCTACGAGCTCAAGCCGGAATGGTTCGTGACGAAGGAAGTGCCGAAACCGGCCGGCATCACGTCGGCGACACTGTCCGCCGTATCGGGCAAGCTGCCGAACGAACTGACGCGGGAAACCGGGCTCGTCGTCACCGACATCCTCAACAAGAAGTTCCTGCCCACCCAGGAAGAAGACCGGCTGGTGAAAGCCCGCATCGTGCGGCACAACGGCTTCAACTATTTCGCCAAGGAAACGACGCCGGACGACTTCGTGAGGGAAAAAATCGTCATCCTGCGGGACAAATCGAACCTGCAGATGATCGAGGAACTGAAGGCCACCTTCGAAAAATATCCGAGGTCGGTGCCGTCCCGCAGCAGCCTCAAGGACCCGAACAATTTCAAGACCCCCGACGCCGGCATGGACGCGCCGACGTCGGTGGACCCGCGCGAGGATGACGGGTTCCCGCCGCCCGCGCCGACCGGGCTGAAGCTGGAGAAGGAGGAAAACGCCTACCTGCTCACGTTCGAACCGTCGCCGGCCGAAGACGTGGTCGGTTACCGGTTTTACCTGTCGCAAAACTTCGGACCGTTCGTCCGGCTGAACGGATTCGTCGTGTTCGCCGGCGACGCGACGGCCTACCGGATCGCGCCGCGGTCCGAGAACGACATCTTCTACGTCACCGCGGTGGACGTCGCCGGCCGCGAATCGGCGCCGAGCAATTTCGCCTTCGCGGGAAGCGCGCCGCCGGACGCCGGATGGCTGCCGGAGCCGCTGCCGGCGGATCCCGGCGGTCCGGTCCCGTCCTTGCCGGAAACGGGCGAAGACGATCCGATCGGCGGCGATGTCCCCGGCCTTCCCCCGGGTTCGGTCGAAGGATCGGATGACGCCGGAGACGGCCAAACGGGCGTGACGGAACGGCCGTCGGCCCCCGCCGGACTGACCGCGCGGTACCGCGACGGCGGCATCGGCGTCGTACTCGAGTGGCAGGCCAATCCGGTCCACGAACAGGTGACCGAATACATCATCTACTTCTCCGACGACCAGAGCGGGCCGTTCTTCGAAATCGGCACGACGGGCGAAACCCGGTTCGAATACATCTCGTTCCCGTCGGAAGGCTTCTACCGGGTCGTCGCCGTCAACCGGGCGGGGCGCTCCGGTCCGTCCGCGGTGGAACTGAAGCCGCTGGAGTAGGTTCCGGCTGCATGTGATAATGGCGATTTGCAAATGGCATTGACCGATCGCCGCCAGGCCGGCCCGCAAATGAAGAAAGGTACCCGCCGCGTCCGATGCGCTTCCGCATCGCGCACGCGAGGGTACCTCTTCTCGGGATGTCCGGCATTCCCGCTCATGGCAGCCGTTCCACCATGGCCGACACGAGGCGGTACGACCGTTCCGCCGCCATGCCGGCAAACTCGGCGAAATTCACGTGGGCCGATCCGTCCGCCTTGTCCGACATGGATCGGATCACCACCCAGGGCACCGCGTTCATGTCGCAAACCTGGGCCACGGCGGCTCCCTCCATCTCGAGACAAGCGCCGCCCAGCGCTTCGCGCAGTTCCTTCACCTTCGCCTTGTCCGCAATGAACTGGTCGCCGGACATGACGCGGCCGACGACGACGCGGCAGTCAAACAGTCCGCAGCTGATGTCCGCGGCCAGATCGATCAATGCCCTGTCGGCGGGAAACACCGACCGCTCCGCGAACGGAATCTCGCCCAGCCGGTAGCCCAGCGGTCGCACGTCCATGTCGTGCTGCACGCATTCAGACGAGATCACCAGGTCGCCGATATCGAGATCCGGGTCCGCCGCGCCGGCCACGCCCGTGAACAGGATGCGCCCGGCTCCGAACCGGTCGATCAGCATTTGCGTGCACACCGCCGCATTCACTTTGCCGACGCCCGACCGGCAGAGGACCACCGGTTTGCCGTTCCAGGTGCCGGTGTCGAATCGGATTCCCGCCAAAACGCGCGTTTCGGCTCCTTCCAATTCGGGCCGGATCCGTTCCACCTCCTGCTCCATGGCTCCGATGATGCCCGTCACGATTGCCCCGTTCACGACCGTTCCCCCTTGCATCCATTCCGTCTGTTCCACATGTTTTCGTTCCTGCATCCCTGCTGCTTCGTTCCCTGCTTCCTTATTGCTTCCGTTCCCTGCATCCATTCTTCCGTACCTTTCATCCGTTGCTTCGTACCCTGCATCCGTTGCTTCCGCGCCATGAAAAAGGCTCACGCGAGGTGAGCCACCGATTGTCTCGTGATCAATTCGTGCTGCAGGATGACCCGCTCATTCTGCACCGTTTCCTTGTTCATCAGCTTGGTCAACAGCCGCATCGCCACCGCCCCGATGTCGTACATCGGCTGCGCCACCGTCGTCAGCTGGGGCCGCACCATGGACGCCATGCGGGTGTTGTCCAGTCCGATGACCGACAGGTCTTCCGGCACCTTCAGCCCCGCGTCCTGGATCGAGTGAATGGCGCCGATGGCCATTTCGTCGTTGGCGGCGAAAATGGCGGTGGGCCGGGGATCAAGCTCCAGGAAATAGCGGGCGATTTCCTGTCCGGACTCGTAGCGGTAATTGCCGATGCGCACCAGTTCTTCCTCCACCTTGAGCCCGGCTTCTTCCAGCGCTTCCTTGTATCCCTGGAACCGCGCGTAGCCGGCGGTCGGATCTTCCAGCGGACCGCTGATCATGCCAATCCGTCGGTGTCCCTGCTTCAGGAGCTCGCGCACCGCATCCCGCGCCGCCGCCTTGTGGTCGATGTCCACGGACGGGTACATTTCCCTCTCGTCGGTCGTCGCGCACAGCACGATCGGCACCGTCGCCGTCTTGAACGCCCGGATGTGGTCTTCCGACACGGCGCCGCCCATGAACAGGAGCCCGTCCACCTGCTTTTCGAGCAGCGTGTTGATCACGCGGATCTCCTTCTCCTTCTTCTTGTCCGCGTTGCACAGAATGATGTTGTAGTGGTACATGTTGGCGATGTCTTCGATCCCGCGCGCCACTTCCGCAAAGTTGGCATTGGAAATGTCCGGGATGACGACGCCGACCGTCGTCGTCTTCTTGCTGGCCAGCCCCCGGGCGACGGCGTTCGGCCGGTAGCCGAGCTTTTCGATGGCCTCGTACACTCTTTTGCGCGTTTGCGGTTTCACGTTCGGATTGTTGTTGACGACGCGGGAAACGGTGGCCATCGAGACGTTCGCTTCCCTCGCCACGTCATAAATCGTTACGGTCATATCCGATCTCTCCATAATGCATAATAGTAAATAATACTTTAATTTTCCCCGTTTCGCAATGAAACCCCCTCAAAAAACGTGCATTCCGCCAAATTTTGAACCAAATTGTCCGGGATGCGCACCGGCTACCGTCACGACGCCAGCACGGGGCGCGTGATCTGGCTCAGCCGGTCCCGCAGTTCTTCTTCCCATGCCATGTCGTCCAGCGAGCGGGCCAGAAGCATCAAGTCCAGCAATTGATCCACCCGGTCGGCGATCAGCTGCTGGATCGGTTCATGCATGCGGCTTCTGTCCGTCGCCTGGGCGATCAGATAGGCCCATTCGCTGAAATCCGCAAAATCGATCGTTTTCCGTTCCGGTTCGCGGCCAAGATCCCGGATGAGGCGGGCCAGTTCTTCTTTCACTTCCGGAAGGATCGAAACCCGGCGGCAATGGGGACACGTGTACACCGGGACGTTGCCCACTTCCACCGCCCGGGAGTAGATCACCTTGCGCAGGCGTATCTCCATCGGATGCCCGCATTCGCACGTCTTTTGCAACATCGTCACGCTCCCGAAAGGCATTCCAAGCCACGCCGCATCCGTCGGGCGGCGTTCATCTTTGTATTTCGAGAAAGCGGACCGTTTTCCTCTTTGCCCGGCATAGCAGTTTATCCCATGGCGCGTCCGCCCGAACGGCCGTCCTTTCCGCCGCCGAAGCGGCGCCGGACCGGGGGCAGGGAAGCCGTCAGCACCGCCAGGCAGGCGCCGATGGCGTCGTTCACGAGATCGTGCAGCTCCGCGGAACGCCCGTCCACAAACAGCTGGTGAAACTCGTCCGTCGCCCCATACAGCGTGCAGATGCCCACCGTGAGCCATTTGGCCCGCGGAGTCGGATGGCCGAATCCCCACAGAACGAGCCATCCCAGAATGTAATACGCCACCAGATGGCCGAAGTCGAAGCCGCCCATCCAGCGCGGCAGCCGGTCGGCAAACGGAAACAGGCTTCCGAGTTCCGATCCGGTGCGGGACGACAGCCAGAAAATGACGCCCATCCAGATGGCCGCCGGCAACAGGCGCCACCAACCAGGCAATTTCCGCCCCGGACGCGCCGATTCCGTCACGCCGGCGGCCGCCTTCGCGCCTTCCGCGGCAGCCGGTTCCGCCCCCGGCCTTTCGGACCGGTTCACACCGGACTCCCCCTTTCGATGGCCGCCTCCAGAAAACGATGGTTCAGGTCCGCCGCCTCCTTGCCGGTTTTGCATTTCATCAGCCGCTTCGCCAGTTTTGCGCATTCGCCGGATTCCAGGCGGGAAAGGCGATCCTTGACCACCAGCAGGCTTCTCGCGGACATGGACAGATGGGTGATGCCGAGCCCGACGAGAAGCGCCGCCGCTTCGGGATCGCCGGCCATTTCGCCGCACACGCTGACGCCGATGCCGTTTTTCTTCGCCGCGTCCACCGCCATCTTGATCATGCGCAGCACCGCCGGATGGAACGGATCATACAGGTGCGCGATGTGGTCATTCATCCGGTCGACGGCCAGCACGTACTGGATCAGGTCGTTGGTGCCGATGCTGAAAAAGGCGGCTTCCTTCGCCAGTTCCCCGGCGATCAGCACGGCGGCGGGCACTTCGATCATGACGCCGACGTCCATGCCGGACCGGTAGGGGATGCCGGCTTCCGCCAGCTCCCGTTCCGCTTCCCGGAGCACGTCCATCGCCGCCCACCATTCTTCCATGGAACTGATCATCGGCAGCAGCAGTTTGACGTTGCCGTGCAGGCCCGCCCGGAGAATCGCCCGGATCTGGGTTTTGAACACGTCCCGCCTGTCCAGCGAAAACCGGATGGCGCGGTAGCCGAGATACGGATTTTCCTCTTCCGGAAACGGGCAGTAGTCCAGCACCTTGTCGCCGCCGATGTCCAGCGTGCGGATGGCAAGCGGCTTTTCGCCCAGCTTCTCCGCCGCCTCCCGGTACACGGCGAACTGCTCTTCTTCATCGGGAAACGCGTCCCGGTCCATGTACAGAAATTCCGTGCGGAACAGGCCGACCCCTTCGGCGCCGTCCTCCATCGCCGCATCCAGTTCCTTCTGCGAGCTGATGTTGGCCAAAAGCGTCAGCGGCACGCCGTCCTTCGTCACGGACGGCGCAAACCGGTTTTCATGCAGCTTTCGGCGATGTTCCTGCTGCAGGCGGCGGCGCTGTTCGTACTGGTGCCGCACGGCGTCGTCGGGCCGGATGATGACCAGCCCCCGGTCGCCGTCCACGATCAGCTCTTCCCCGGTCTGGATCGGCGCGATGAGCTGGTCTTCCAGGCTGATGACGAGCGGAATGCCCATGGAGCGGGCCATGATCGCCGCATGGGAATTGCGTCCGCCGATCATCGTCACGACGCCGAGCACCCGCTCCGGATTCAGATTGGCCAGCTGGGAAGGCGATATTTCCTTCGTCACGAGAATGAACGGCTGGTTGTCGCTCGGCAGCGTGATGGCCGGGGTGCCCAGCAGATGGTGCAGCAGCCGGTTCCCGACATCCCGGATGTCCGCGCTCCGTTCCTTCATGTATTCGTCGTCGATCATATCGAACATGGAGACGAACTGGTCGATCACTTCCTTGACCGCCACTTCCGCCGCCTTGTACTGGCGGCGGATGATGTCCTGCACTTCCCGGACGAATTCCGGATCGTCGAGAATGGCCAAATGGGCATCGAAGATGAAGGAATTTTCCTCGCCGATGATCCCGCTCATCTCCCGCTTCATGCCCTCGATTTCGTCCCTGGACCTGCGGATCCCCTGGTACAGGCGCTCGAACTCGCCCGCCAGCTCCGTCACGTCGATGTTCTTCTCCGGAATGTCCCATTCCCAGGCGGGAAGCACGAACGCCTTGCCGATGGCAATCCCCGCCGAAGCGCCGATCCCCTTAACCGTTTGCTGTCCCATCTGCCTTCTCCGCCTCCTTCAGGACGACCGACATCACCGCCGCCTGTCCCAATTTGACCGCTTTGAACGGGGCAAAATTCCAAGCCTTCACGCGTTCCGGATTGGTAATCACCATGGGCGTCGCCAGCGATTTGGCATGCTGCGCCACCTTCTTCAGGTTGAACGTGAGCAGCAGCTGCCCCGGCGCGACCCGGTCGCCCGCCTTCACCCGGCAGTCGAACCATTTGCCGTCGAGCTGCGCCGTGTCGATGCCGACGTGAAGCAGCACGTCGAGCCCGTCGTCGGTGCGGATGCCGATGGCGTGCTTGCTCGGGTAGACATGGATCACCGTGCCGGCCACCGGTGCCGCCACCTCGCCGCGGTCCGGGATGAAGGCGATGCCGTCGCCGACCAGTTTTCCGGCGAAGATCGGATCCGGCACCTGCGAAAGGGGCAGCATCGTGCCCGACACCGGCGAGCGGAACAGCACCGTCGGCTCGTCCTTGCGCATCCATTTCATCATTTCTTCGCGGATCAGTTCCGAGAAGGTGCCGAACACCACCTGGACGCGCCCGCCGCCGAGCCGGATGACGCCGGCCGCCCCGAGGTGCCGGAGCGCCGCCGTGTCCATCAGCCGGTCGTCGCGCAAATTCAGGCGAAGCCGGGTGATGCAGGCCTCCACCTTGACGATGTTGTGCTTGCCGCCGAGCGCCTGCAAAATGAGCGGCGCCCGGTACGGTATGTCGAGGGCGCCCGCGTCGAGCGGCGAGCCGTCCTCCCGGCCGGGCGTCGCCAGGTCGAACCGGCGGATCGCCCAGCGGAACATGACATAATAGACGCATCCGTAGACGAGGCCGACGGGGATGAGGAGCCACCCCCTGTCGGCCAGATGCAGGTTGACGGCGAAATCCAGCGCCCCGGCGGAAAACGAAAACCCGTGGCGGATGCCGAGCAGCGTCACGATCACCATGGACAGGCCGGACAGCACCGCGTGGACGAGGAACAGCACCGGCGCGACGAACAGGAAGGCGAATTCGATCGGCTCCGTCACCCCGGTAAAAAAGCAGGCCAAAATCGCCGTCGAGAACGTCGCCTTCACCTTCGGTTTCAAATCTTCCCGCGCTTCGTGGATGATCGCGAGCGCCGCCGCGGGCAGCGCGAACATGAGCACCGGGTACAAGCCCGCCATGTACATGCCGGCTTCCGGATCCCCCGCGAAGAAGCGGGGCAGGTCGCCGCGGACGATCGCGCCGTCCGGCAGCTCGTAGGACCCGATCTGGAACCAGACGATGTTGTTCAGGATGTGATGCAGGCCGGAGGGCACGAGCAGCCGGTGGATCGTGCCGTACAGGAACGCGCCGACGGCGCCCATGCCCAGCGCGAGGTCGGACAGTTCCCCGAGCAGCCGGCCGATCCACGGACCGATTTTCACGTTCACGACCGCATAAACAAGGGAAAAGGCGCTCATGAACAGGGGTACGAAACGGGAGCCCCCGAACAGTTGAATATATTCCGGAAATTCCACCGATTTGAACCGCTGGAACGACCAGGCCGCCGCAAGGCCGATCACGATGCCGCCGCCGACGCCGATCCGGAACGCGTCACCCAGAAAATGGCGGGACATCTCCGTCACGAGAAAAAAGGACAAGAGCGCCGACAGCCCGGCCATGCCCGAGTTGCCGGAGAGCCCGACGGCGACGCCGACGGCGAAAATGGCGGGCAGCAGGTTGAAAATCGTGTCGCCCGCCAGGCGGAGCATGCCGCCGAGCGGTTCAAGCCCGAAATGGGACCAGGGGAGTTCGGCGAGACAGAAGAAGATCGCCGCGGCAGGCAACACCATCATCGGCAGCATCAGGGCCCGGCCGAAATGCTGCAAAACGCCGATGCCTTTCATGCGCTCCCCTCCCCTCTGTCAATAAACAATAACCCAAATCGGGCAAAAGGGAAAGGGGGACGCCCGGCAAGCCCAGGCGGGATCAGGCGGATCGCGGCAGGCCCCGGGCGGGTCAAGGCGAACCCTTCGCGGCTCATGGCGGTCTTCGGTGAATCATCGGCGGTCACAGCGGCCCCGGGCGGGTCAAGGCGTGCCCTCCGCGGCTTGCGGCGGGCTCGGGTGGCTCAACGGCGGGTCGCGGCCGCTCCCGGCTGCCCATGCCGGCGCCGATCCGTTCCCGCACGAGGCCATGCAGGTTTCGGAGAAGCGGCGGAACGTGCTACAATCGCGGTGAAGAGTTGAAAGCGATTTTGCGCGCAAGGAGATGAGCCGTCATGGACGAGCCCGCCCGCCTTCCGTTCCGCGACCCGGATCTTCCCCTCGAGACGCGGGTCGACGATCTGGTGTCCCGGCTGACGCTGGAGGAAAAGATCGATTTGATGTGCCAATATCAGGCCGGCGTGCCCCGGCTCGGCATCGCCCCGTACAAGCACGGGACGGAAGCGGCCCACGGCGTCGCCTGGCTCGGCGAAGCCACCGTGTTCCCGCAGCCGGTCGGACTCGGCTGCACCTGGGACCGGACGCTCCTGGAACGCATTGGCGAAGCGATCGGCACGGAAGCAAGGGGATTTTACAGGCGGAATCCGGAGCTCCACGGTTTGACCCTGTGGGCGCCGACCGTCGACATGGCGCGGGATCCGCGCTGGGGACGGACCGAGGAAGCCTACGGTGAAGATCCGTTTCTGACCGGCAAACTGGCCTCCGCCCTCATCCGCGGCATCCAGGGCCGCCACCCGTTCTATGTCCGGGCTGTCGCCACGCTGAAGCATTTTCTTGCCAACAACAACGAAACGGGCCGGACGGAGCGCTCGGTCACCGTCACGCCCCGCGATTTGCGCGAATATTACCTGCGCCCCTTTGAAATCTGCTTCCGGGAAGGCGGCGCGCTCTCCATGATGACCGCCTACAACGGCGTCAACGGGTTGCCGTGCAATCTGCACCCCCTGGTCCGGGAAACCGTCAAGGGCGAGTGGGGCATGGACGGGTTCGTCGTGAGCGATGCCTGGGACGTATCCGGCACCGTGCGGGACCACCGCCACTTCGCTTCATATGCGGAAGCCGTCGCCGCTTCCGTCAAGGCCGGCATCGACAGTCTGACCGACGACGCGGAACTGATGAAGTCGTCCATCCGCGAAGCGCTGGATGCCGGCCTGCTCGAAGAGCGGGATCTGGACGCCGCCCTCCGCAACACGTTCCGGGTGCGGATTCGCCTCGGCGAATTCGATCCCGGGGAACGGAATCCGTATGCCTCCATCAATGAATCGGCCATTCTGCGGCCGGAACATGCCGAACTGGCCCGGGAAGCCGCCCGCAAAGCCGTCGTGCTGCTCAAGAACGAAGGCGGCCTGCTCCCCCTTTCTGCGGAGAAATTGGGCAAAGTGGCCGTCATCGGTCCTTTGGCCGACGTCGTGTACCGCGACTGGTACAGCGGCACGCTGCCCTATGCCGTAACGCCCCTTGACGGCATCCGCGACAAGATGGACGGCCGCGTGCTGCATGCCGACGGCGACGACCGCATCCGGCTCCATTCGCCGGATGCCGGCGCGCATGTCCGGGCGGAAGGCGAAGACGGTCGGCTTGCGGCCCGCGCGACATCAGGCGAAGCGGATGTGTTCCGCGTGACGGAGTGGGGACAAGAAGAATGCACGCTGTTCGACGAAACGGCGGGCAAATTCGTCACCACCGATGACCGGCTCGTGACGGCAAGCGCGGACGACGTCTGGGGCTGGTTCACGAAAGAAGTGTTCCGCATGGGGAAGGCGGACGCGCCCGGCGGCGCCGTCACCCTGGCAACGTGGAAAGGCGACCCCGTCACGCTCGGGGAATCGGGAACGCTCGGCGCCGGGGACGGAAACGGAGCAAGTGTGGCCAATGCCGTCAATGCGGCGGGAGCCGGCGAATTTGCCGCCGCGTCGGCTTCGCCCGCGGCCCGCTTCTTGCCGGAGACGGTGCGCGACGGGCTGGAAGAAGCCGTCCGCGCGGCCCGGGAGGCAGACGTTGCCATCGTCTTCGTCGGCAACCACCCGCTGATCGGCGGCAAGGAAACGATGGACCGCGACGGCATCGCCCTGCCCGAACGCCAGGAACGACTGATCCGGGCCGTCCATGCCGCCAATCCGAACACGGTGGTCGTCATCGTCGGCAGCTATCCGTACGCCGTCGAATGGGCGGCCGAGCGCGTCCCCGCCATCGTCTACACCGCCCACGGCGGCCAGGAAGCCGGCAACGCCATCGCCGACGTGCTGTTCGGCGGCTTCAATCCCGCCGGCCGCCTGAACATGACCTGGTACCGCAACGGAGACGAGCTGCCGGACATCATGGACTATGACATCATCAAAGGCGGGCGCACCTACCGGTATTACGGAGGGAAACCGCTGTTTGCGTTCGGACACGGCCTGTCCTACTCCGAGTTTCGGTACGGCGGGCTGTCCATCTCCGGCGGACCGATCGGAATCGGCCGGACGATCGCGGTGGCGTTCGACGTGACGAACGTCTCCGGACGGGCCGGAGAAGAAGTGCCGCAGCTGTACGTGCGCTTCGACCGTTCCCGTTTCATTCGGCCCTTGAAGCAGTTGGCCGGATTTGAGCGGATCCGGCTCCTCCCCGGCGAAACCCGTCGCGTCCGCTTCGAGCTATCCGCCGACGAGCTCCTGGTGTGGGACGTGACCCGAAACCGCTGGTGCCTGGAAGCCGGCGATTGCCTCATCATGATCGGCGCCTCTTCCGACGACATCCGCCTTTCGGGCCTCGTTCCGGTCGAAGGAGAAACGATTCCGCCGCGCGATCTGAGCCAAGAAACGATGGCGGACCAGTTCGACGATTATGATTCCATCGCCATCGTTCCCAGCGGCGAAGGCGGCCAGGCGGTCGTCCCGGCTGCGGACGGCCATCGCGGGCGGGGCTGGATCCGCTTCGACGGCATCCTGCCCGTCCGTCCGCCCGCCCGTATCGAAATGCGCGTCCGAAGCGCGCGCGGCGGCTCGGTGACCGTCCGCTCCGGCGGGCCCGACGGGCCGGCCATTGCCATCTGTGCCGTCGACGGTTCGCCGGACGGCGAATGGCGGTCGGTCGCCTGCGGCGTGACCGGTTCCGCCGGCCGATCCGTCTGCATCGTGCTGACGGGAGACGTCGCCCTCGGCCGGTTCCGGTTCGTCTGACCCCGGAACAAAACGAAGCCCGGCCGCCGCTAACGGCAGGCCGGGTTTCGTGTCGCTATTTGTGCATGGGATGCCCGTCACTTGGCAAAAATGTGATTGCCGATTTTGACGGTCTGGGTGCGGGTCCAAATCCATTTGCTCGTGGCCGTTTCCGGATTGAAGTAATACAGCGAACCGTTCGTCGGATCCCAGCCGCGCACCGCGTCCCGCGCGGCCAGATAGGCCGTCCGGTTCGGCGTCAGCCAGTACTGGCCGTCATCCACGGCCGTGAAGGCGCGGGGCTGGAAAATGACATCCTTGATGTTGTCGGGAAATTGCGGAGAGCGGAGCCGGTTCATGACGACGGCGCCCACCGCCACCTGCCCGACATACGGTTCGCCGCGGGCTTCGCCGTGAATCACCCGGGCCAGCATGTCCATTTCGGACTGGTTCAGCGTGAATTTTTTGAGGGACGCCCATGTTTTTGGTCCGACGATGCCGTCAACGGGCAGTCCGTATTGCCGCTGGTACCGCCGGACCGCCTTTTCCGTGTGGTCGCCGAACTTGCCGTCCATCGCGATCTCGTACAGCCCGAGCGTTTTCAGGCGGTATTGCAGATCCCAAACATCTCCGCCTTCTGAACCTTTCTTCAGCGTGACGGCAGCCGAGGCCATAGGCGCCGCGAGCAGCGAGCCGACGAGGGCCGCGATGAGAAGGAAGGCGAACCTTTGAGTGTTCCTCATCGTGATCGTCTCCTTTCCACAGCCCATTATAGGAACCGGCGGGAAAGGGACTCAACCCGCAATTATTGGCATGCCCGGCACGGAACCGGCTCCGTTGGTATCAGCGGCTTCAGCGTTCCACCCGGAATTCGGCGGCCAGCGTGGCCGACAGATCTTCAAATCCTTCCGCCCAAACCTGTTTGACGATCCGGTAGCGGCCTTCCGGCAGGGCCGAAAGGTCGAACGTCTGCTCGTGGGTTTCGCCCGGCATCAAATAGAGGGCGATTTCGGCAAAGGCGAGATCCAGGGGCACGACGCGCCATTCGTCCCCCACCCGCTTCTCGATCGTGTACGCCAGCCCCAGCACCAGCACCGTCGGACCGTCGTTGGCCAGCACGAGCCGCCCTTCCCGGTCCGCGGCGCCGTAAACGTCGCGGTCCGTTGCCAGCGACGCGTTGATTTCCGGCGCGGGAACATAGATGAGCGACGCTCTCGTGTCCTCCGCCCGGCCTTCCGCATCCAGGACTTCGGCGCTGAGCGCGTGGAGCGCATTGACCTCGTCGGGGATGGCGCCGGCGGCGATCTGCACTTCGCCCGCCACCGTTTCGACGCGCACGATCATCTCCGACAGGAGAGACAGTTCCTCCAGTTCCGGCGACCGTTGGGTCAGCCGGATGCGCACGTCCCGGTGCACCGGCACGCCGCCTTCATCGTGGGCGAACAGCGTCACCGTCCACTCGCTGCCAGGCTGCCGGACACCGCCGGTGAGACCGTACCCCAGCCTGCCGCCCCCGTCTGCGAAAAACCAGGTGCCCGTCGGCTCCGCAAGGCCGATTTTGGATGGCAGGCCGTCGTCCATCCGCAAATCGGGCATCACCCGGATTTCGCCGGCGGGCCGTTCCGCGTTTCCGACCCGGTGCGAAACGTCATCTCCCATGCCCTGTGCCCAGCTGCGCTCGTCGCCCAGTGCGCTGCCGGTTGCACAACCCGCCATGACCAGGGCGGCGATCAGGCCGATGGCGGCCACTTGAATGATCCTTCCAAAACGCATGAGCGGCACGTCCTTTCATGATCAGATTCATCGCTTACCAGACGTGCAACTCACGGAAAATGTTCCAGATCGGCGTACCCGTTTTCCTTCATGAATTGCGCAAGGCGCCGGAGCCGGCCGATATCGACGAAGTCCCGGCCGTATGCGTCGAGAAACCGTCCATCGTGCGTCCGTTTTCAGATTTTACGTGCAGGATGCCGTCATCGTCCGCTTCCGCTCCAGGCTGCCCGCACCGCCGATTTTGAGAAACCCGCGCACCGGCCCGTCGATCCGGTACGTCAGGCTGTTGTCGCCGCCTGAATCCGTATTGGCGGCGTTCCGCAAATACGGCCGGATCGACGGGGGAACGCGGTCCAGCCGCCGGTCCAAATGCCCGGTCCCCTTCCTGGCAACCATCCTCTCCTCTTGACCGGTCATTCGTGCAGTTCCAGGTGGCGGATCCGGGCCGTCTCCACCTGGATGGTGGCGTGATCGATGCCGAACCGGCCGGACATGATCTCGATTGCCCGCTGCAGGATGTCCTGGCCGTCGGCGTCGTCACGGATGAGCAAATGGCAGCTGAAGGCGTGCATGCCCGACGTGATCGACCAGCAATGCACGTCATGCACGTCCTCCACCCCGCCGATCGCCCGCAGGGCGTCGACGATGTCCTGCCGCTCGATGCCATGGGGCATTCCTTCCATCAGGACATGGACGGCGTTGGACAGCACGCCCCACGCGCTGCGCAGGATCAGCACGGCGACGAGCATGCTGATGATCGGGTCGGCGATGTACCATCCGAAAGCCAGCATGAGCGCCCCGGCCAGGATGGCGCCAACGGAGCCGAGGGCGTCGCTTACGACGTGCAGGAAGGCTCCCCGCAGATTGAGGTTGCCGTGCACGTCCCCTTTCCGCATGAGCACGAAGGCGCTGAGCAGGTTGGCGGCCAGGCCGACGGCGGCAATGCCCATCATCGTGCCGCTTTCGACGGCGGGAGGATCCAGGAGCCGCTCGAAGGCTTCCCAGAGGATGACGCCCGCCACCAGAAACAGGGTTGCCCCGTTGGCCAGCGCCGCCAAAATTTCGACCCGGTGAAATCCGTAGGTTTTCCGGTCGGAAGCCGGCCGCGCGGCGAGCCGGAACGCGGCGAGGCTGAGCAGCAGGCTGGCGGCGTCGCCGAGCATGTGTCCGCTGTCCGACAGAAGCGCCAGGCTGTTGGTCAGAAGCCCGCCGGCAAATTCCAGCAGCATGATGCCGCCGGTGATGCACAGGGCCAGGACGAGGGCTTTCCGGTTGCCTTCCCGGATGTCGTGATGATGGTGATGACCGTGATGATGGTCATGATGACGGACATGATGACGGTCATGATGATCGTGGTGACGGCGGCTGTGGGGATGATCATGGTCATGATGCTGGACGGGTTCCCGGGTGGTCACGATTTTTCCTCCTGGTGCTCGGCATGTTCGATGAGCTGCCTGAGCATGGTGATGACATGGTCGTCTTTGCAGGAATAGTACACCGTCTGGCCTAGCCGGCGGTAGCCCACCAGCTGCACGTTACGGAGCGTCGCGAGCTGGTGGGAAACCGCCGACTGGGACATGCCGAGCACGTCGGCGATATGTCCCACCGAACACGCTTCCTGGGACAGCAGGTGCAAAATTTTGATGCGCGTCGGATCGGCCAGCGCCTTCAGGATGACGGACGCTTTCTGCACCGTCTCTTCCGTCGGAAACCGATGCTCCGATGGTTTCATCCGCGTTCTCCTTTTTTAAAATATGAACATATGTTCAAATATAGAATACAAATCATGGCGGCTGCCGTCAATCGGTTTTTTCCGCAGGGACTTTCGATTTCCAAAAATCATTCTGGAAAAGACAGCGTTTTCATATTATGATGTTTCTATGTTTCTATGTTTCATCCATCCATCCCGACAATGAAGGAGGTTTTCGCTTGGAATTCATCGGCAAACTGATTGACGGCGCCAACAGCTTTCTGTGGGGGCCGCCGCTGCTCATCCTGATCGTGGGAACGGGCATCTACCTGACGTTCCGCCTCGGCTTTCTGCAATTTTCCAAGCTGCCCTACGCGCTTCGCCTCGCCTTCGGCAGACGGCACTCAGGACCGGAAATCGAGGGGGGACATCTCCCACTATGAGGCGCTGACCACCGCCCTCGCCGCAACGGTCGGCACCGGCAACATCGCCGGGGTGGCCACGGCCGTCGTGCTGGGCGGGCCCGGCGCCGTGTTCTGGATGTGGATCACCGCGTTCTTCGGCATGGCCACGAAGTACGCGGAAGCGATTCTCGCCATCAAGTACCGCAGGGAAAGCGCCGACGGCACGATGTCCGGCGGCCCGATGCACTACATTGAAAGGGGCATGGGCTGGAAGTGGCTGGCCGTCGCCTTCGCCGTTTTCGGCTCCGTGGCAGCGTTCGGCATCGGCAACCTGGTGCAGTCCAACTCGGTGGCCGCGGCCGTGACCTCCACCTTCGGCATCCCGGCCTGGATCACCGGCCTCGTGCTCGCCGTCTTCACCGGCATCGTCATCATCGGCGGCATCCGGAGCATCGGCCGGGTGACCGCGTTCTTCGTGCCGATCATGGCCCTCATTTACGTCATCGGCGGACTGGTCATCATCGTCATGAACCTCCATCTGCTGCCCGGCGCCATCGGCCTGATCTTCAAGGACGCCTTCACCGGCTCGGCCGTCGCGGGCGGCGCCATCGGCGCCGTCATCCGATGGGGCGTGGCCCGCGGCGTGTTTTCGAACGAAGCCGGTCTCGGTTCGTCGCCGATCGCCGCGGCCGCGGCCCGGACGGATCATCCGGCCCGGCAGGCGCTCGTGTCCATGACGCAGGTGTTCATCGACACCATCATCATCTGTTCGATCACCGGCATCGTCCTCGTCATGGCCGGCCAATATGCCGGCGGGTTGACCGGTGCCGCCCTGACGTCGGCGTCTTTCGAATCGTTCCTTGGCAGCGCCGGTTCCTATATCGTCTCCCTGGGCATCATCCTGTTTGCCTATTCCACGGTGCTTGGCTGGTCGTATTACGGCGAGAAATGCTTTGCCTACCTGTTCGGCGACCGGTCCATCCTGATTTACCGCATCGTCTTCGTGGTCATGGTGTTCGTGGGCGCCGTTGCGGCGCTGGAGCTGGTGTGGAACTTCGCCGACATGATGAACGGGCTGATGGCCATTCCGAACCTGATCGCGCTGATCGCCCTTTCCGGCGTCGTCGCGGCGGAAACGAAAGATTTTCTGGCGCTGGTCAAGCGGGAATCCGGCCAAATCGCCGACGATGCCGTCGGCCAGAGCAGCGCGCAATGAGCGAAAGGCTGACCAGCAGCACCAGCAACAAACGCGGGCGAAACGCTTCGAGGCGTTTCGCCCGCGTCATCGTTTTTCAGGCTCGTTTCGGGACTTCAATCAGCCTTCGCGCCCCAGGCGTCCGTCCCGCCGATTGGCTCAAGGAAAAACGCCTGCCGCTTCCCCGCTTTCAGCCGCGCCACGCGGCGATAGGCGGCATGTTCGATGCGCGTTTCCTTGTCCGCGACCACCACGACCAGCGAAACCGGCTTGAGCACCGGCAACAGATGCTCCAGCAGAAGCGCCGCCGGGTCCGCCGCCGCGGCCGCCGCTCCCCGCCACGATGTCACGCCGCCGTAGGGGATGTCAGCCATGACGAGATCAACGGCGGGAAACATTTCGTCCGGCGTGCGGGCTTTCGCGGCATCCGCCCGGAACAGATGCACCGGGATGTCCCTTCCCCGCCGCAAAATTCGTTCCCGAATCCGTTGCGCGCTTTCCAGGGCGCCCGCGTGGGATGCTTTGCCGAACCGTCTGTACAGATCCCCGAGTTCGGCCATCCGCCGGGCCAAACCCGCATCGCCGAGCAGCGAAAGATTTTTGCGCGCCACATCCAGAAGTTTCCCGTCCGGATCGGAACCGACGAGCCGTTCGAGATGCTCGCCGTGCAGAATGCCGAGAACCGTCAGCAGGTATCCGCTGCCGCAGCAGGGATCATACAGGGAAACCATGGATCCCCCCGTTTTTGTCGCCAGCCGTTCCAGCGCCCGCCGGAACAGCTCGACGGCCAGCCGGACCGGAAACGCCGGGGCGCCGGGGACATTGTACAGCACCCGCCCGCTGGCCAGGTCTTCATGGTTGTCTTTCGAATTCACGTATTTGTAGGCCATTCGTTCTCTCCGCGGTCAACTGTCATGGTATTCCGTCCCCGTTTCCGTCACCCGTCCGTGCCCCGGTCCGCCTGTTTCAGGGCATGGTTCCTCATCTTCCGCCTCGTCCGCCACCGCCCGATGGCCGATGAAATCGTGTCGGCGACGCGTTCCACCAGAAATTCCACCACAACCTCCACCAGATGCCTCAAGCCGTTCCCTTCCTTCTCAAAATAGAGCGTCCTTGAACGAAAGGCCTTCTCCCTCGACAGCCATGATGAAACCGAAACCGAAGGATTCCGTCCGCTTCAGTTCCAGTTCGATCTCGTGTGCGCCCGCCGGAAGCGGAATCGTCCGCTCGCGGTCCGGGGAAACGTAACCCCGTCCGCTCCATTCCGGCGATTGGCCGTAGGTGTTCCGGTCCTCGCACACCACAACGCCATCCACCCGGACGGCGATTTCATCGCTGAAGCCGAAGCGCAATGTCACGTCCGCGTCTTTCACGAGGACAAACCGCCGCCTCAGCCGCGCTTCCGTCACCGTGGCGGGCAGATAACGGTTCAGATTGACGATGCCGTTGCCTTCGCAGGAAACCTTTCCAAGTCCGTCCAGAAACCATTCTTTCACCAAACCGGCTGGCAGATTCGGCCCGGCCTGCGGCACGGCATCATCCGCCTCGCAGCGATCCGAAACGCTCAGGTCCCGGAAATGGGCCGGCAAATAGCTCCAGACGCCGATGAAGCCGTCCCGGTGCCCGTGGGCCAGCCGTGGCACGACCAGCGGCGCTTCGTCGTTTACCCGGATTTTCGCCCAGCCATCCCTGAAATCGACCCGGAACCGGAACCAGTCGCCCGTCGGGACGTTCGCCGCTTTCTGGGCGCCTGGGCCGTGATACAGCTGCCACGTGTTGACGCCGTTCATGACGGGATCGTACTGCATGGCGTCCCAACTGCCGCTTGTGTGCGGCTGGACGTACGCCAGCTCGTAGTTGAGCGAATCCCGGATGCGGAAGGCGATTCCGCAATAGGCCACCCCTTCCGCGCCGATGGACACTTCCAGACTGCCTTCCGCAAGGTTCAGGTCCGGAACGACGGCCAGTCCGTTCAGACGGAGCGCCTCGTGTCCCCGCCAAGATACGATTTCGGGCTCTTCGCCGCGAAACAGAAGCCGGTTTTTGTCCGTCAGGTCAATCCGGCGCCGGTTCATGCGCATTCCTCCCAAACCGCCATGTTTTCTCCCCGATGTCCATATGATACCATGATTCAGAAAAAACGCGAACATAGTTTCGCATTTCCGGAATCAAAGGTCGTCCACCGGCGGTTCGTGCGCGATCCAGTTCCATTCGCTGTCGAGCAGGAACCGGTTCGGCCAGTCGACGTCCCGCTCGGTCAAGCCCGAAAACCGCAAGACCGCATCGGCCAATTGCCGTACCGCCTCCAGGTCGGGAGAAACCAGAAGCCGGTCCAGGAGCCCGTCAAACCGCTCCGGTTTGTTCGCCGCTCTTTTCGTTTCGGCCAGCAGCCACTTGTGGTACGGGTAGAGCGTTTCGTTCTCGTTCAGCACGATGCGGCAGGCGAAAAGCACGATTTTCTGCAGCGACAGCCAGACGAGATACGGATTGTCCTTCCGCAGCGCTTCCCCGTAATACCATTTCCACGCCAAAAGCTGGGAGACAAAACGTTCACGGCGATCCGCCTTCTGCCGGACCGGGTAGGCGGTCACCCTTGCCAGCAGCGCCTCCAGATCCGCCGTGCGGTTCACCAGCACCCGGCAGTCCTTGAACGCGTAGCGCGCCGGATCGCTTCCCCGCTCGGCCACCAGCTCCATGAACGAGCGGCTGACCACCTTGCAGTCGACATAACCGCCTTCGTAGGTGCAGACATCCCATACGCTGAAGGCAAGACGATGTTCCTTCTTCCGCCGCTCGTACTCCGCTTCGTCCGCCACGATCAGCACGTCAATGTCCGAATCCGGCTTCGCGAAACCATGGGCGATGGAGCCGCCGAGCAGAATCGCCCGGAACGACTGGTCGTGGCCGTATTTCTCCAAAAACCGTTCTATCGACTCCCGATGATGCTGTTCCATGGGCACTCCCCTTATCGGCTGAATCGGACAACCGCCGGCAGATCCCGAAGATCCGCCAGCGCGGCCGCCGGTGAAACCCCTTTTCGCTTCAGGCCGTCCAGGTCGCTCCGGCAGGCGACGAAACGGATGCCCGCCGCGGAAGCCGCCTTCCCGTCGATCCACGAATCGCCGACGGCGATCCAGGCCTCTTTCGGAATATGCGGATACCGCTCCAACACCTTCAGAAACCCGTCCGGCGACGGCTTGAGGGCGGCCATGTCTTCCCGGGCGACCACGCAATCGAACCGGTGCAGGATGCCGTTTCGCCCAAGGGCTTCTTCCGCGGCGGCCCGGGAATTGTTCGTCACCACCGCCAGAAGGACGGTGCCGGACAGCGCCTCCAGCAGCTCCGTGGCGCCCGGCTCCAGCTTCGCATCCCGCATGCCGGCCATCTCACGGTCCGTGACGACATCCCATACGCCGCGAATCCAGTCTTCCCGCATCCGGCCGGTGGCCATCGCTTCGGCGATCAGCGTGCCGGTCGTATGCGCCGAAAGATCCAGGGCCGCCGGCAGCACGCCCCGCTCGGCCAGATAGCGGTGCGCAGCGGCCTTCATCCCGGCATAGTCGATCCGCGACGCCAGAAGCGTATTGTCCATGTCGAACATGACGCCCATCACGCGGTCCATTCCGGCGGCCCTCCCCATTGACTTTGCTTTGAAAGGCTGCCGGCCGGCCGGCCTACTCGATCTCCTTGATGAAGGCGACGATCCGCCCGGCTTCGCGAAACCCCGATTTCAGGTGGAACAGCTGGCTCTGCACATTGTCCAGCCAGGTGTCCGACCCGAGCTGCGTGCAACCGCGGGCTTTCGCCCATTCCTCGGCGGTCCGGATCAACGCCCGCCCGATGCCTCCGCAGCGGAACGTTTCGTCCACGTAGATGCCTTCCACGTAACCGACCGGCGAAGATGTGGCGCCTTCCACGGGATCCGTCCGGATGCTCACGTGAACGAACCCGATGGTCTGTCCTTCCCGATCCGCCACGTAAACGGCGTCCCGGTCCGACTCGAGAAGTTCCCGGAAGTCCTCCCGCATCGCCTCCTTCTCGTTGTCCGGCCATAGCTTGCACCCCAGGCGGGCAAGCGCGTCCAGGCGGGATTCATCCGCCGGGACGATGTTCGCGTTCCATGGTTCCCTTGCTGCTGCCATGAAGAATCCTCTCCCGTTTTTTTCCGTCTGTCGTCCTCAACATGCTTGTTCGCTTGCGCCGGTTCTCGCGTGCCGGCCGTCAGCGGGCGTTCCCCCTGCTCAGATGTCGCGCACATAGCGATGGGAGACAAGCTCTTCGCCCTCGGGATTGAAATGGGCCTCCCGCTCGCCGGCCAGCCGGAATCCGCGCGCTTCGTAGAAGGGGATGCCTTTCCCGTTTCCCTTGGTCACGGACACCCATTGCCGTTTGGCACCTTTTGCCCGCTGGATGTCCGTCAGGTGGTCCAGCAGCATCGTGCCGATGCCTTCCCGCCGGCGCGAGGGCAAGAGGTACAGGACGAACACTTCCGCTTCCTCCGGACCGGTCATGCCGCCGCCGATGGCGCCGACCACGTCCTTTCCGTCCAGCGCCACGAACCAGCCGTCCCAGCCGTCGCCCGTCTGCCCGATTTCCCGGCGGATCCGTTCCACGTTGTAAAATTCGCGGATCGTCCGCTCGATGTAGGCCTCGGCGTGAAGCCCCCTGTACGTATCCCGCCATCCTTGGCCGCATACCCGCGCGATGCCTTCCGCGTGTTCAGGCGCCGCCTTCTGCACCCGCAAGTTGCTCCGCGTTCCCACGCTCAAACTCCTCCCGCAAAATGCCCATCAAGAGCACGTCCCAATATTTCCCCTTGCGGTACACCCGCTGGCGAAGCCGCCCTTCTTCCCGAAAACCGGCCTTGCGGTAGCAGCGGATCGCCCGTTCTCCGATCAGATGCGGCAATGCAAGATGACTCCTTTCTGTCCGGTTCATGGAAACATGCGGAACGCTTCATCCAATGTCCGGCCGATGCAACAGGATGCCGTTCAGCGGAAGGTCCGTTTTCCCCGGATCCATGCGGCGATTCCCCTGCGCCTCGCCGGATTCGTCACCCGGTTGCGGAAGCACAGGCAGCGGCCGGCAACGCGGTACCCGACCCTTCCGTACAGGGGGATCAGGGCATCGGTCGTGCGGAGCGACGAAAAGGCAAAATCGCGCCCGTCCTGCAGCATGCGCCGAAGCAGCATGGTGGCAAATCCCCTGCCCCGGTACGCTTCCAGGGTGGAGACGCTGTAGATCCCGTACACGTTCCTGAACGGCCACACGACGGCCGCCGACACCGCCCGCCCGTCCATATGGGCCACATAGGGGATCACCGTGCCGTCATCCGGCACGAAAAACCGGTTCAGGACGTCCGGTCCGCCGAAACTTTGCCGGATGACATCGAAAGCCTCGGCAAAGCCGTCCCGGTCTTCCGTCGGATCGATCCTGCGGATGGCAAGGCCCGCTCCGGTCTCCCTCCGGTTCTCCGTCTTCCAGTCCCTCACCATGAGCGGCATATCGTTGCACCGGACGAATCCCGCTTCCGCCAGCGCGGATGCCAGCCGCTTCGCCGCCCTTCCGCCCGGCGCGAGGCATCGGATTTCCGTGCAGGCCTCGCCGCTTTCGATAAGCGTTTTCAAATCCGGTTCTTTCAAAAGGGCGGGCACCTGTTCCTCAAGGCCGGGCGGCACATGGATGTAGTTCGGCATGTACGCCAGATCGGCGGTCCGCCAGGCGCAGATGAGCCCGTGGCGCACCTCCACCCGGTACATGGCGGAAGATCGCCGCCCGAGGGCCAGCCAACCGTCGCATTCGTTCAGCCAGGCCAATGGCGCTGCATCCGTCGAAACCGTCATGTCGGATGCCTCCCGGAATCAAATGTTTCGGCGTCTCTTTTTCATGAGACTTTGCCTTGCGGCCTTTTGCTCCACGGCGTCAGGGTGCCGACCAGATGGCGCTTCGCCCCGGTCCGGACGGCATGGATGACGCCGCCCGATATTTCTCCATGGGTGAGCCACCTCGAACGGTCCCCTTCGATCACGAAACCGAGCTGGACCTGGTGATAGCTGCAATGGTCCAGCTCCATCATGTCCCGTTCGATTTCGTCCAGGTTGGAGCTGCTGCCCAGGACGTGGTACAGGTCCCACGGGCTGTCGGACACCCGTTTCCGCTCCCCGCTCACGATGGCGAGGATGCGGTCGTCCCGCGAATGGATCCAGGCGACCACCAGCTCCCAGGGACCGTGCCGTTCCAGGGAATCGCGAAGCGCCGTCCGGAACGATTCTTCCTGATAATAATCCGCCGATACCGGAACGATGCGGGCATCCTTCTCCGCCAGCCGGTCCAGTTTGGTGCGGCTGCGGCCGATGACCGTCACCCGGTACCCCTGTTCGGCGATCCAGAGGACCGCTTGCGACAGCATGCCGGATCCGCCAATCACCAACGCATGTTTCACGAACGCCACCTCCGCTTCAAACGCCGCTCGTCCACTCTTCCAGCCTGTCGAGCCATGTCCCTTCTTCGTCGGCCAGCATCGTCTGCCATCCGAGCTCGCGGGCCGGCGCGAGATTCTTTTCCTGGTCGTCGATGAAGAGGACCGGCGCGCCTTTCGGCAGCCTGGCCGCCACCACCCGGTAGATTTCCGGGTTTGGCTTGCACACGCCCGCCTCGCTGGAAATGGTCAAGGACGAAAAACAATGCAGCACCGGCCGGAGCACGTCCAGAATCCACTCCGGCCGATGGTTGCTGAGCAAATGGATGCCGAACCGTTCGCTCAAGCCCGGCAATCGGCCGGCAGCGGGGAGCAGCCGCAAACCCGCCAGAAAGACGCTTCTCGCCCGCGCCGGATCGACGGCCGGATACCGCCGGACGATCATGTCCCAAAACGCCGGCTCGCCGATTTTGCCCGTCCACAGCGGCTCCTTCAGCTCCCGGTGGAAAAACTGCTGCAGTTCTTCGACGGCCGTGCCGGCCTGCCGGGCCAGCTCTTCCCAGAACGATGCCGGAAAATTGGTCACGATCACCCCGCCGGCATCGAGAATCAGCTGCGGTTTTCCCATCGGTCAGTCCCCCTGCCCATGCTGCCGTTTTCTGCTCTTGACTTCGTCATGGCGCCGTTGTACAGCGTTTGCTTCCGCGGTTCGAAAACGCCGATGTCCGGCCGGTTCGATCCGTGGAACAGAAAAATCACCCGTGACCGCCAGATCTTGCAGAAACCGCGCTTTCGGCCAGGGCAGCCCGTACGGCACAAGCCGGCCGCCCTTCAGTTCGGCGTTCAGCCGGTCGAACGCGGCCCGTTCATCCGTGCCGAACCGGATGTCCGGCGCCGGGTACAGCAACATGCGGAGCAAAAGCGTCAACACCCTCGTCCACTTCCTCTTGCGGCGGTATCCATGGTTTTGCACCCGACGAAGCGGCAACACCCGGCACAAGCGCCTCACCTGACAAAGGTGTTCTCCACCCGCTCCGATTTCAGAAAATAGGGAATCCAGATCGCGCATCCGACGATCGACCGGACGAGTCCCCGAACCGCATCCGTCCGGTCCAGGAGCATCGACTGCAAAGGTTTCGCATCCGGCGGATCGGCGGCCAGGAGCGCGTCGACGGCCCGGTTGATGACGTACAGATCGCCGGCGTTCAGCAGCACGACCAGCACAAAATAGACGATCATGATTTTGGGCAGCAGCCGTTTTCTTCCGTAAAACATATACAGTGCGTAGAGAAGAAACCCGAGCTGGCCGAGGCTGCTCCAAACCCCGTAGCGGACGGCGTCGCGCCATTCGGGCACGAAATGCTCCGACGTTTCCGAGCCGAGCAGCGCCCACGAATCCCCGTTCATCGCCGATTGGGAAATCAGCAGCTGGACCAGCAGCCCGGCGAGGGAAATGTACAGCATGATCTGAAAGACGGCGAGCCATCCGCCCAATCCTTCGACGCCGCGGTAATGGTATTGACCGGCAGGCGACCGAACACCCAATTCTACCATCCTCCGTTCCCGAATCCGGCCATCGGTTTCGTTGATCCCAGTATACCGCATTTGCGCCAGCATTGCAGATGCCGTTCCGGCGCACCGCATGTCCGGGTTGCGGGACCGCCGGCGGCAGTCGGGCGCATGGCGTCCGGCAGCGCGGCCGGCTCCGCGTGGCCGGATCTTGGCGGCCGGTTCACCCGGGCTGGTTCCGCGAGGCCGGTTCAGCGCGCCGCGCTCCCGCTCTTGCGGCCGGTGGCGGCGATGCGCTCCAGCACCTCATCCGTGGACATGACGCGGACGCCGATGTTCCTCAGTTCCTCCACGCCCCGTCCGTACACGCCCGATACGGCGTCTTCAACCATGACGACGCGGTAATCCCGCTCGCTGGCCTCATAGATGGTCGTCCGGGGGCAGTTCGGAAAATTGCAGCCGACCACGATGAGCGTATCGACGCCCCGGTCCCTGAGAAAGGCGTCCAGCGCGGTGCCGTAAAACGCGCCCCAGCGCGGCTTGTAGATCACCCATTCCCGCGGTCCCAGAGACTGGATCTCGCCGGCGAGCAGCCGGTCATGCATGAGCGGCTCCGCGTCCGCGGGTTTGATCGCCGCCACGAGATCGGCGCCCGGCGTGCCGGGCGCGACGATGCGCCTGCCCGACTCCAGCAATCGCCGCCTGCACGCATCCGCGTTGGAGCCATCCTCTCTGTAGATGCGGATGACGTGGATGATCGGCATGCCCGCCTGCCTCGCTGCTTCCGCGATCCGGGCCGCATTGGGCAGCACGCCGGCGGTGCCCGGTATTTCGGCGACGGCGCCCGGCAGGCTGAAATCGTTCTGCAGATCGATGGTCACCACCGCCGCGCTTTCAAAATGCGGCTTCACGTATCGGTCTTCCGCGAAACGATCGTCCATGCAGCGATCCCCCATCCCGTGGTCAGCCATGCAGCGTCCCTCCATGCGGCGGATCTCCATGAAGCGGATCTCCATGCGGCGTCCCTCCGTGAGGCGTTCCACCATGCGGCGTGCCGTTGGCGTCCGCCCGCGTGCCTTCAGCCTCCGCCCGCTTTGCTCCCGATTCCGCCCGGGCCATCAGGTCGATCAGGAAATGGAGGACGACAAGGGGCAGGATCGACCCCGTCACCGCGAACAGCATGGCGAAGACGGCGCCGACCGCCCCGGTCCGGATGACGCCGGCGACGCCCTGGTACGTGTGCGCCAGCCCGAACAGGACGGCGGTGAACAGGATGACGCCCCAGACGGACAGGGACGGGAAAAGCCGGGAAAACGCGAAGAACAAAAAACCCCTGTAGATGATTTCCTCCGCAATGCCGGCCGTCACCGAAACCGCCGCCCACCATTTTCGTTCCCTGTCGGTCACGGGCAGCATGTCGGCAAATGCGGCTTTGCCGACCCTTTCCTCCCGCAGCCGGTCCATTTTGGCCCGCATGGCGGCGCTGACCCGGTATCCGATGCCATGGTAGGCCAGCGCCAGGGCATAGAGCGAAACCAACGCGGTGACCGCGTATGTCGCCGGCGGGCCGAGCGGCCCGGTGTCAAATCCCGGCAGCGCAAACCCGATGTCCGCCAGCGTGACGTCCGTCAACCCGACAACCCCGAGAATGTACAGGACCGGCAGCCACAGTCCGATCATGGTCCGGACGTAAAGCCGGATCCTCGCCCCGTCGTCCGTTCCGGCCTTCCGCTTGAACCTCCGGTAGTCCAGATAGCCGAAAACCGGTTCATAAACGAGCGTGAACGCGACAACCGCCCAAATCGCGATCTCCACTCCGTTCATTTCCCGCCCCCGTTTTTCTGTATCATGGGTTGCCATTTTTCTGAAAATCTTTCTCGATTCTATCACAAGAAACCCGGATACGTCAGCGTATCCGGGAAAATCCGATGCCATCGATGCCGAGGCCCGGCTTGACATGTTCCAGCGTCAGGACGTAGTAGCCGGCTTCGAGCTCCGCCCGCGCCAGTTTCCGTTCCACCCATTTGTTCTGGGTGCCGTTCGACGACAGGGTGGCGAGCCGCTCGCCGTTCAGCAGCACATTGGTGGAACGCTGGGCGACATACAGGCCTTCCGCCCGGAACCGACCGGCCACCCGGAAGGCGCCGCCTTCGCGCACGTGAAGGACGACCGCGGCGCCGTCTTCCGGTCTGACGAACGCCTCGTCCCCGATTTCCACGATCCGCGCGCCGCCCTCCGGCGCGGCCGCCGCCGGCCGGATGGCCACCGACGGTTCCGTCTCGAAGTCCTGCTTGCGGAAGAAAGCCGGAACCTGCATGAGGAAGCGGCAAATGTTCATGGCGGACCGCTGCAGTTCGCCGCGGGTCAGTTTGCCGGCGGCGAGGCATTCCAGCGTGTTGTCCTCCATCGCGTTGGTTTCGGCGCCGAAGCTCGGGACGACCATGTACAGGTCGTTCTGCGCGCGCACCATGGCGCCGGTGTTCGTCCGGGACGGCTCGCCGCCAACGACCGGATCGTTCATCATCGCCCACCAGTCCGTCATGACGATGCCCTCAAATTTCCATTCCCCGCGGAGAATGGTCGTGTTCAGATCGTAGCAGGAGGCGGTCCAGAAGCCGTTCACCGGGTTGTAGGCGGTCATGACCGCATTGGCGCCGCCTTCCTTCACGGCGATTTCGAACCCTTTCAGGTACAGCTCCCGAAGCGCCCGCTCCGACACGACGGCATCCACCTTCGTGCGGTTTTTCTCCTGGTTGTTGCAGGCAAAATGCTTGATCGTCGCGGTGGAGCCACCCCGTTTGATGCCCCTGACGCACGCCGCGGCGAATGCGCCGGTGATGAGCGGGTCTTCCGAGAAATATTCGAAATTCCGGCCGTTGAGCGGATGGCGGCGGAGATTGAGGCCGGGGCCGAGCAGCGTGTCGATCTGGTTGCGGACCAGTTCCCGTCCCTCGAGGACGTAAAGTTCCTCCACCAGGGCCGGATCCCATGTGGCGGCCAGCAGCGTGCCGATCGGCACCTGGGTCGCCTTGTGGCCGCTGTCCATGCGGATGCCGGACGGGCCGTCCGCGGCGCAGCCGAGCGGAATGCCGAATTTCCTGAGCCGTTCGGTGACGCCGCCGAAGGCGGAGGCGGTGCCCGGCGTCACCAGCGGATGGCTCATGCCTTCGCCCCGCACGATCGCCGCCAGATCGTCGTCGGACAGCTGGGCGATGAACGTTTCCATGGAAATGGTGCCCTCGTGCACGTCCTTCAGGGTGTACCCCCGGTCGCCCGTCTGCGGAATGGCGGGAGGAAGCCGGTCGGCGATGCGCCTGGCCGGATCGACGGTCCTTGTCGGCGTCTCTTCCCAAGCCAGTTCATAGGTTCCGTCCGGTTTCCGGCCGCCCGGCTTCATGCGCCGGAACGCCTCCTTCGGCGCCAGCGCTTCCTCCAGCTGCTCCACCACGAGGAGCCGGTCCAGGGTGAATCCGTCCCGGCCGTCCACCGGCACCGGCACCGTATGGCGCACGCTCGTGCCGGCATGGATCCGGTACGTGCCTTCTTCCAGCACGTACGCCGAACGGTGGCCGGTGAGGCCCGCGTCATCATAGGAAGCGATGCGCGCGAGCGGGAACGTGATCACGAGCTCTTCCGATTCACCCGGCGCAAGCAGCCGGGTCTTCGCGAAAGCAGCCAGCGCCTTCACCGGTTTGCCGAGTTTCCCCTGCGGCGCCTCCACGTACACCTGCACCACTTCTTTGCCCGCGTGGAGCCTCCCGGCATTCGTCACCTTCACGCGCACGTCGATGCGGGGCAGCCCGTCCTTAATGACGCTTTCCGCCTGGAGGCCGTCAATCGAAAAATCGGTGTAGGAAAGCCCGAACCCGAACGGATACCGCACCTTCTCCGGGCAGAACGTCTCAAAATAACGGTACCCGACGTAAATGTCTTCCTGATACACGTTTTTCTCTTCGCCGCCGTAATTGGCGGTGGACGGATAATCGCCGATCGAGATGGCGATGGTGTCGGTCAGCTTGCCGCTTGGCGCCGCGTCGCCGGCCAGCACGTCGGCGATGGCGTTGCCGCCTTCCATGCCGCCGTGCCAGGCGTAGATGACGGCCGAAATCGGGTGGACGAAGCGGCTGTCGTTCACCCACTCCATGTCGATGATGTTGGAAACGTTGAGCACGACGATCGTTTTGTCAAAATGCCGCGTCACCGCCTCCAGCATCGCCATTTCCTCTTCCGTCAGGTACCAGCTGCCCGGCGCCGGCGCGTTGTCCTTGTCTTCGCCGGCGGTGCGGCCGATGACGACCACCGCCTTGTCGGATTTGCTTCGGGCGTCGGCCACCAGTTCATCCGAAAGCGGCATTTCCTTCTGGTGCCACGGTTCCTTCGCCCATCCCCCGCCGCCGTTGTCAAAGGGGTTTTCTTTCACCCATTTTTCGTAGACCCGCGCCAGATCTTCGTTGACCCGGATTTTCGCTTTGCCGCGCAACCCGTCCAGCAGGTTGGTCGTGTAGGGCACGTTCACGCTGCCGCCGGAACCGGTGCCGCTCCGGTAATAATTGATCTGGATCCGTCCGAACACCGAGACGCGGTCGCCCTCGGCAAGCGGGAGCACCCCGCCGTCGTTTTTCAGAAGAACGGCCCCCTCGGCCGCGACTTTCCTGCAGAAGTCCGCAAACCCTTCCAGAGGCACGCCGATCATCGATTCGCCGCTCAATTCGTTTCCCTCCAGTGGCAAATGATCCCTTGCCTGATCATAACACATTCGCGCGCGGAAAGGGATGTCCGTCAATTCCTTTTGCCGCGGCGCCTCTCCGTCCCGTTCGGATCCGGTAATGGAGGAAGGCGGCCATTATAGCATTTTCGGGCAAAAAAGGCCGGCCCACAGGGCCGGCCATGTGATCCATCCGAAATCCGTGAAGTCTTGTTTCCCGTCCCGTTCCGTCAGGACGACTTGTTGCGGTTGTAGATGTCGAAGGCGACGGCGAGCAGCAGCACCAGCCCCTTGATGCCCTGCTGCCAGTCGATGCCGATGCCGAGGATGGACATGCCGTTGTTCATGACGCCCATCACGAGGCCGCCGATGACCGCGCCGATCACCGTGCCGACGCCGCCGGACATGGAGGCGCCGCCGATGAAGCAGGCCGCGATGGCGTCCAGCTCGAAGTTCTGGCCGGCCTTCGGGGTGGCCGCGTTCAGCCGGGCGGCGAAGATGAGGCCGGACAGCGCCGCCAGGGTGCCCATGTTGACAAACACCCAGAACGTGACCCGCTTCGTTTTCACGCCGGACAGCATCGCCGCCTTCTCGTTGCCGCCCATGGCATAGATGTGCCGGCCGATCACCGTCCGGTTGGTGACGAAGGTGTACAGCGCGATCAGCACCATCAGGATGATCAAAATGTTCGGGATGCCTTCATAGCTGGCCAGCACGTAGACGAGCAGGTTGAGGGCCAGGGCCAGGAGGGCCATCTGGGCGACGAAGTACCCGAGCGGCATGACTTCGAAATTGTACCGGATGTTGCTCTTTCGCTTGAGCCATTCGTTCCAGATCAGGAGCGCCGTCAGTGCGATGCCGATCAGAATGCTGGCAAGATGCAGGCCGCCGCTGCCCGGGAAGTCCGGGATGAAGCCGGAGCTGATGGACCGGAACGCGTCGGGAAACGGCCCGACGGACTGCCCCTTCAGCACCAGCATCGTAAGACCGCGGAACAGCAGCATCCCGGCCAGCGTCACGATGAACGAGGGCACCCGCACATAAGCGACCCAGAACCCCTGCCACGCGCCGATCAGGGCGCCGAGCAGAAGCGACAGAATGATCGCCGCCACGAACGGGACGTTCCACTGCACCATCATGACGGCCGACACCGCGCCGACGAACGCCGCGACGGAGCCGACCGACAGATCGATGTGGCCGCTGATGATGACCAGCACCATGCCGATGGCCAGCACGAGGATGTAGCTGTTCTGCAGAATGAGGTTGGTGACGTTGAGCGGCTTGAACAGGATGCCCCCGGTCAGGATCTGGAACAGGATCATGATGAACAAAAGCGCGATGAGCATGCCGTACTGCCGGAGGTTGGCCTTCAGCAGTTTAGTGACCGTTTGCATGGATGACGCCCTCCAATCGGGTCATGAGTCGCAGGATGTTTTCCTGGGTGGCTTCCTCCCTGGACAGTTCGCCCGTGATCCGGCCTTCGCTCATGACGTAGATCCGGTCGCACATGCCGAGCAGTTCCGGAAGTTCCGACGATATGAGCAGGATGCCCCTGCCCTCCGCGGCGAGCTGGTTGATGATGGTGTAGATTTCATATTTCGCGCCGACGTCGATGCCCCGGGTCGGTTCGTCCAGGATGAGAATGTCCGGATCGGCGAAGATCCATTTGCTGAGCACGACCTTCTGCTGGTTGCCGCCGCTTAAGTTGACGGTTTTCTGCATGATGCTGGGCGTTTTGATGTTCAGCTTTTTCCGGAAGGCTTCCACTTCCACGATTTCCTGCTGCTCGTTGATGACCGACCGTTTCGACACTTTTTCCAGCCTGGCGAGGGTGCTGTTGCGCTTGATGTCCTGGATCAGGATGAGCCCGTAGTTTTTGCGGTCTTCGGTCACGTACGCCAGACCGTGCCGGATGGCGGACGGGATGTCGGGGACGTCGATCGGCTTCCCGTTCTTCAAGATCTGCCCGCTGATTTTTCTCCCGTACGCCCGGCCGAAGAGGCTCATCGCCAGCTCCGTCCTTCCGGCCCCCATCAAACCGGCGATGCCCACCACTTCGCCGCGGCGGATGTGGAAGCTCACGTCCCGGATAACCTGGCGGTCCGGCTGGAGGGGATGGTACACGTTCCAGTTCCGCACCTCGAAAATCGTCTCGCCGATGTTCGGGGTCCGCTCCGGATACCGGTGCTCCAGATCGCGGCCGACCATGCCCTTGATGATCCGGTCTTCCGTGATGGCGTCGATGCGGGTATCCAGCGTCTCGATCGTTTCCCCGTCCCGCAGGATGGTGATGGCGTCGGCCACCTGGACGATTTCGTTCAGCTTGTGGGAGATGAGGATGGACGTCAGTCCGCGTTCCTTGAACGTTTTCAGGAGCCGCAGCAAATTCTCGCTGTCTTCCTCGTTGAGCGCGGAAGTCGGCTCGTCCAGAATGAGCAGCTTCACGTCCTTCGCCAGCGCCTTGGCGATTTCCACCAGCTGCTGCTTGCCCACCCCGAGATCCATCACCCGGGTGTCCGGCGATTCGGAAAGCCCCACCAGCTCCATGAGTTCCCGCGCCCGGGCGATCGTCTCGCCCCAGTCGATCACGCCGCGGCGGGCGCGCTCGTGGCCGAGGAAAATGTTCTCCGCGATGGACAGGTAGGGGCTGAGCGCCAGCTCCTGATGGATGATGACGATGCCGAACCGTTCGCTGTCGCGGATGTCCCTGAACTGGCAGAGCCGCCCCCCGAAGTACACTTCGCCTTCATAGGAGCCGTACGGATAGACGCCGCTCAGCACTTTCATGAGCGTCGACTTTCCCGCCCCGTTCTCTCCCATGAGCGCATGGATTTCGCCTTCCCGCACCTTCAGGTTGACGTTGTTCAGCGCCCTGACGCCGGGAAACGTTTTGGTGATGCCTCGCATTTCGAGCAGGATGTCCGTCATCGCCCCGTCCCCTTCCTCCGGCGGAAACGATTTCGTGACGCGCCCGAGCGGACCCGTCACGAAATCGCCTCCTGCCGGCAATGTGCCGGCACTAGCCGGCCGCGATCATTTCAGCTGGTCTTCCGTGTAGTAGCCGCTGTCGATCAGCACTTCTTTGTAGTTGGTGATGTCCACGGAGACGGGTTCCAACAGGTACGAGGGCACCACTTTCACCCCGTTGTGGTAGGTCGTCGTGTCGTTCACGTCCGGCTCCTCGCCCTTCAGCACCGCTTCCGCCATTTCCACCGCTTTCTTGGCGAGCTCGCGGGTGTCCTTGAAAACGGTGGATGTCTGTTCGCCGGCGATGATCGACTTGACGGAGGCCAGTTCCGCATCCTGCCCCGTGATGACCGGCATCGGCTTGTCGGCGGAACCGTATCCGACGCCTTTCAGGGACGAGATGACGCCGATGCTGATGCCGTCGTACGGCGACAGGACCGCATCCACCCGTTCGGTGGTGTAGAAGGCGCTGAGCAGATTGTCCATTCTCGCCTGGGCCGTGGCGCCGTCCCAGCGCAGGGTCGCCACCTGGTCGAAGTCCGTCTGGCCGCTGCGGACCACCAGCTGGCCGTTGTCGATGTACGGCTGCAACACGCTCATGGCGCCGTCAAAGAAGAAGTAGGCGTTGTTGTCGTCCGGCGACCCGGCGAACAGTTCGATGTTGAACGGGCCTGCGCCGCTCTTGAGGTCCAGCGCCTTTTCGATGTAGGACGCCTGCAGCACGCCGACCTTGAAGTTGTCGAAGGTGGCATAGTAGCTCACGTGTTCCGATTTGCGGATGAGCCGGTCGTAAGCGATCACCGGAATGCCTTCCTTGGCCGCCTTGTCCAGGACGTTGGTCAGCGATTCCCCGTCGATGGAGGCGATCACCAGGAGATCGACGCCCTTCGTGATCATGTTTTCCAGTTGCGAAATCTGGTTCTCCACGATGTCTTCCGCATACTGCAGGTCGACCCGGTAACCGCGCTTCTCGAATTCCGCCTTCATGTTGTTGCCGTCATGCACCCAGCGTTCCGACGATTTGGTCGGCATGGCGATGCCGATGAAGCCCGCATCCCCGCCTCCGCCGGAGGAGCCGTTTCCGCCGCCGCAGGCGGCAAGGACGAGCACGAGTCCGAGCATGAGACAGACGGATGCCATGAACCGCTTTTTCATGTGACTACCCCTTCCCCGTTTTTTTGGTTTCGCCTGTATCGTACCGGGGAAGCGCCCCGCATGTCTTTCCAATAATCCGACCGTTTTTTCAAAAAAACAACAAAGACGCCCGAAGGCGTCCCGTGTGATGAAACGTGATTGGTTGGCATGAAGCGGAAATGCCGCGGACATGAATCATGACGGGTTGGCGCCATTTGGCGCCTGCCGGTCGTCCGGTTCGTCCGGCCCCGCGTCGCCCGTCTCGCCCCTGCGGTACTGGTTGGGGGAGACGCCGAACATTTTTTTGAAGGCGGTGCTGAAATAATGCTGGCTGACGTACCCGACCCGCTCGGCGATCTCGTGGATCGGCAGGCCGGTGCCGGCCAGCAGCCGGGTCGCCTGTTCCATGCGCATCATCGTGACGAGCTGGATGAACGATGCCCCGAGCTCCTGCTTCAGGATGCGGCTCAGGTAGACGGGCGACACGTTCAGCGCGGCGGCCGCGTCCTCCAGGGACAACTCCGGATCGGCATAGCGCTCCCGGATGAGCGCACGGGCGCGCCGGACGACCGGCGTCAGGCGGGCTTCCCGGACGAGGGCGGCCCGGCAGCGCCGGAGGGCGGCGCCGACGCCGGCCACGTCGCGGCCTGCCGGTTCGAGATGAACCTGGACGGCCAGCTTCAAGTACTCCTGTACCGCCCGTTCGATATCGCCGGGCAGCGTCGCCGGAAGGTCGTTCCACGCGATGACGAACACGTGGCCGGCCGCATCGCGGAACATCAGGTGTTCGGCGCCGCCCAGAAGCTCCGCCGCGATGTTTTCGATGGCGAACAGCATCAGCTGCCGTTCGGATTCGCCGCGCACGGGCTGGTTCAGGGCCAGGTCCGGCCAGCGGATGGCCATGACGGCGTTCGGAGAGCGGGACGGCAGCCGCAGAAACTGCAGCTGGTCCAGGATTTCCTCCCGGCTCAGATTCCCCTCGAGCCAGTCCAGGCAAAACCGTTCGCGCAACAGGGGCAGGTTTTTTTCGATCTGCTTCGCGGCCATGTCCAGATAGGTGTCCAGCCGGGCCTGCCGGACCAGCTTGTCCCGCACCTGTTCCATGACCGCGGTCAGTTCCGCCGGATTGGCCGGCTTCAGGACGTATTCCTGGACGCCGAGCCGCAGGGCTTCCCGCGCATATTCGAACTCGTCGTGTCCCGTGATGATGACGACGAGGCACGACGGAAGGCGCTCCCGGACGAGGCGGATCAGTTCCAGGCCGTGCATGATCGGCATGTTCAGGTCCACGAGCATCACATCCGCCCCGTGCCGCTCCGCCAGCTCCAGCGCCTCTTCGCCGTCTTCCGCTTCCGCGCAGACGGTCATGCCCAGCGCGTCCCAATCCACCGCATGCCGGATGCCTTCCCGGATGATCGCCTCGTCGTCGGCGATGAGCACCTTCCAGCGCCGGTTCATGCCCGTTCCTCCTTCCGGTTCGCGTCCGCGGCCGGCATCAGCGCGGGGTGCACGATGGTGACCGTCGTGCCTTCACCGCGCCAGCTTTCGACCGCGAGGCCGTATCCTTCGCCGAACGTCAGCCTCAGCCGCTCATGGACGTTGATGAGGCCATACCCCCGCTTCTTGCCGTCCGATTCGTCCGTTGCCGCGGTTTCCGCATCGGCCGACAGATCCGCCGGCGCGGGCTCGCGGCCCACCATGTCCAGTGCCCGGCGAATGTCCGCCAGCCGTTCGGGCTCCATGCCGACGCCGTCATCCCGCACCCGCAGCAGGAGCCGGCCGTCTTCCAGATCCGCGGTCACTTCGATGGTCCCCGGTCCCCGCCGTTCCTTGATGCCGTGGTAGATCGCATTTTCCACCAGGGGCTGGAGAATCACCTTCAGCACCGTGTAGCGCCCGAGGTCCCCGTTCATCCGGATGGTGTAGTTCAGCTTGTCCCGGTAGCGGACTTTCTGGATTTTCAGATAGCTTTCCAGATGCTCGAATTCTTCCTTCAGCGGAATCCGGTCGTTGCCGCCGCTTAGGCCGATGCGGAACAGCCGGGCCAGCGCCCCGGCCACTTCCGCCGCGCCGGCGGCCCCCTGGCTGCGCGCCATCCACTGGATCGTGTCCAGCGTGTTGTACAGAAAATGCGGCCGTATGTGCGCCTGCAGGCTGCGCAGCTCCGCCTCCCGCTTCTGCCGCTCCTGGCGTTCGGTCAGGGAGATGAGCCGGTTGATCTGGACCAGCATCCGGTTGAAACTGCGGCCGAGCATCCCGATCTCGTCGCGCCTTTCGCCGATATAGCGGGCCAGCAGGTCGCCCGATTCCGCCCGGTTCATGAACGAGATCAGCTGGGCGATGGGCCGCGAGATCGAGCGGGACAGATAATAGGACGCCGTGATGCCGAACATGCACACGAGAAACACGAAACTGACGATGTAGAACTGGATCTCCCTCATTTCCCGGACGGATTCCCGCGCCGTGAACACGGCGACGGTGAGCCAGCCGGTGAACGGGGATTTGGCGTAGACGAACTGGAACCGGCCGTCCTCCGTGTCCCGCTCCAGCGAACCGGACATGCCCGGGAACCAGTCCGGCGACACGCCGTGGACCGGCAGGTTGGCCGGCACGTAGATGGGCTCCCCTTCCCCGTCGATGACCATGAGCTGGCCGGTCCGGCCGAGGTGCACATCCTTCACCGCCTCGGCGATGACGCGGATCTTCAGGTCGATGAGCACGACGCCGAGCACGTCCTGGGTGTCGGGGTCCAGCACCGCCCGGGCGGCCGACACGACCTCGTCATCGCTGTAGTTGACGATGCTGGCCACATGCCGTCCGGCGGGCCTGCCGATGATGGTGAAAATGCCGTCCCGCTCCACCGCCTCCCGATACCACGGTTCCAGCGTCAACTGGTAGCCTTCCCTGACGTACAGTTCGTTGCTGATCGACTCGCCCGCGGCATTGACGATCATGATGCCGGCCACTTCCGTGTACAGCGTGCTGACCGTCTGCAGAAGCAGCCGGATGTCCAGATGGTCGCTCTCCTTCGCTTCCGGCCCTTCCGTGCCGTCCAGAAACCGCCGCACGTCCGGGCTGCTCGACACGATGTAGGTGATGTTTTGGAGATTGGCCGCGTAGTGCTCCAGTGAACGGTTCACCTTGCCGATCAGCTGGAGCGTGTTTTCCGCCGCCTGCCGTTCCAGCACCCGCTCCACCGAAAAATGGATCAGAAAGCCGAGGCAGATCGCCGGCAAAATGCCGATGAGCACGAAATGGGCGGTCAATTTGTAGCGGATCGGCCAGTCGTTGATTTCCAGCCACTTCAGCATCGGTTCCCACCTGCCGCCCCGTCGGGTTTCATTTCACGTAAAAATCTTCGACGTTCTCCCGGGTGACGACCGAAATCCCCGTGTCCACGTAAACGGGGAGCGGGAACGTGTCCGCCGTCTGGCCGCTGTCCGGCTGCACCATGCCGTGGTTCAGGTGGAACAGGAACATGAGCGACCAGTAGCCCATGTTCCACGTGCCCTGGGCCAGCGTGGCGTCGATTTCCCCCTGCCGGACCATGTCCAGCGTCACCTTGTCGGTGTCGAAGGCGACCACCTTCACCTGGCCCTGCTTCTGTTTCAGCCGCACGCCGTCCGCCACGCCGACGCCGCCGACGGCATCGGTGTTGAAAATGCCCTTCACGTCCGGAAATTCGTCGATGATCTCCATCGCCGCATCCCTGGACACGACACGGTCTCCTTTGCCGTCTTTGACCGCCACGATGCTGATGTCGGGGTATTCGGCGCGGATCGTGTCGCGGAAGCCGGCCGTGCGCTGCTGGTGGTTCCATTGGTTGGGCAGCGTAATGACGCCGACCTGCCCCTTGCCGCCGATCAGCCCGGCCATCGTCCGGGCCGCCGTGGCGCCCGCATTGTAGTTGTCCGTGGCGAGGAACGAATACGCCTTGCTGCCCGGCGCGCCGGAGTCGAACAGCACGACGGGAATGCCGGCGTCCACCGCCTTGTTGATGGACGGCGTGAGTTCGTCCGGATGCATGGGCGTCAGGGCGATGCCCGCCGGTTTCTGGGCAATCACCTGTTCCAGCACGGTGACCTGTTCCCGCACGTCGTATTTGGTCGATCCCCGGTATTCCACCGAAACGTTGAGCGCCTGCGCCGCATCCTCGAACCCTTTGATGATGCCTTTCCAATAGTCGATGCCGGACTGGAACGTCACCATCACGTACCGCTCGTCGAGGCTGCCGGCCAGCGCGGCGGGTTCGGCGTGGGCCGCACGGCCTTTTCCGTAGAAAAAGTTCAGCGCATACAGCAGATACGCGCCGATGACCACCAGATAGAGCAGCAGCAGTTTTTTCACGGGTGGAAGCCCCCTTTTGTCCAGGCGTGAAAACGCTTCACAAGCCGCCTACGCCGGTTATAGCACACGACGGTTTGCCGTGTCCATCCCGCCGCCGGGAAAAACGGTTCCAGCCTGGCCACATGTTTCCGGCGGTCAAATTAGTCGAGATAGTCCAACGGGGACTCCAGTTCGAACAGTTCGCTTTCCCGCAAAAACTGCAGGAGCAGATGGTTGTGGGAGCATCCGTACATGGCGAGGATCCGGTCTTCCGGCTGCGTGGCGATGGCCGCGATGTTCGAAAAGATGATCAGATTCCGCTGGTACCACCATCTCATCCAGTCGATGCCGACATAGTCCGTCCCTTCTGCGATTCTGGCAAAGTAGCGGATGTAGAGCTGGTGATCCGCCAGATTGAAGGCCGGATCGTTCAGGTCCTTCAGAATGCGGAAAATCGGCCTGTACGCATGATCGTGGCGTTCCAGCTTCTTGGCGTGCTCCATCATGTCCCGATACAGATCGGGCTGGTGCTTCTCCGCCCACTCCATCACGTCCCCGCAGCTCCGCTGCCCGACGTTTTCCATCCAGTCGGTGGCATGGATTTGCGAATGGCCGCACCGCTCCGCCAGGCGGAAGGCGAGCTGGAACACTTCATTGGACGTCCGGTAGCCCGACGGGGCGACGCCGGGAGTTTTGATGGAAAGACGTCCGTCCAGATAGGCCCGGTAATCGCGGTTGACAAGATCGCCGGATTTCACGGGAATTTCCACGGCGATTTTCGTCGGCCGGAACCGGCAAAGACGCTCCGCCGTCTCCTCCATTTCCGCCTGCCGCTGCGGTTCGAGCACCTGATCGTCCATGTGGAAAACGCCCAGGATCATGACGGTCGGCTTCATGCAGCAAATGCCCTCCTCAATCCATCGGCATATGTTCTCCAAAACCCGGATTTGTCCGCAACCCGGTCAGTCCACGAAACCGAATGTCGACAGCGGCCAAATCCGCAGATCGACTTTCCCTTCAATGGAGGATAGCGGAACGGCCCCGAATGCGCGGCTGTCCAGGCTGTGTTCGCGGTTGTCCCCCATGACGAAGACGCTGTCGACCGGAATCCGGTACGGCATGGCCACCGTCCCCGGGAACGTCCTGCCTGCCGCGTACGGTTCCTCCAGACGGATGCCGTCGATCCAAACCGCGCCTTCCTCGATGCGGATCGTTTCGCCGGGAAGTCTGTTCAAAAAAGAAATGGAACGGCTTGTAACAAATTCAACAGGACGATTTCGGTTCCTGCCTCCCGAACGTTTTTTTCGCAAAGCAAAAAAACACCTGCCCGGACGGACAGGTGTCTGGCAACCCGTTTCATTCTTCGAGAACCGGCGCTTTCCGATGCTTCGTCGCCTGCTCGTAGTCGTAGGCAAACCCGAGCAGTTGGGCTTCGCTCCACATTTTGCCGACGAACACCACGGAGAACGGCGCTCCGCTTTCGTAATAGCCGCCCGGCACCGTCACCAGCGGCAAGCCGGCGACGTTGATTTCCGAAACGGTGGTCGCGCCGATGTTTTCGTCGCTGTCCAACAGCGGCGTTTCCTTGTACCATTTGCGGGAAGAAGAGGGCATCCAGCTCGTATTTGTCCATGACGCGGTTGAAAATCTCGAGCAGGCGGGTACGGGCTTCGAGAAACCGGGACAGGTCCGGCGTGCCGTTCGGATCGGGCAGGCTGTCGACGTATCGGTTGAAAATTGAAGGTTTCTGGCCCGTCTTCTCCAGCAGTTCTTCGACGGATTTGACGGGCGAATCGGGACCGAGCCGCTCCAGGTAGGCCTGCATGTCGTAAATGACCGATTCCACGCCGATCGAGCCGTATTCCTTGACGGCTTCCGCGAAGCCGCTGCCGGCAAACGGATCGGGAACGACGATGGCTCCCTGCGCCTCCAGATCCTTGATCGCCTGGTCGTACAGTTTCTGCGTCTCTGCGGTCAGCTCCACGTCGCGCCAGCCCGGTCCGAAAAGGCCGATCCGTTTCCCCCTGAGCGCCTGGACGTTCAAACCGTACATGTAGCCGCCCGCCGGGATGTTGCCGATCGAGGCGACGGTTTTCGGGTCCTCCGGTGTATAGCCGGCGATGACATCCAGCATGATGGCCGCGTCCTCCCGGGCTTCCTCGAGCACGTTCGGATTGAGCACCGTGAAGGCGTTGTACTTCGATTCGTATTTGGCGATGCGTTCCAGATACGCCCGCACCACTTCTTCGGCGGTGAAATCGCCGCTCGCATACCCCTTCAACAGCTCATCCACCGTGATCTCCTCGAAAGGGAACGGGGCGGCCGCGAACGCGCTTGCCGTCACCAGGCTTCCGGCCATCAGCATGACGGCCAGGAACATGACGGCCAACCGTTTCCACAGTCGGTTCCGGACGGACTCTCTCATATGGTTCTCTCCTCTCCATTTCCATGGTTGTTTCCGGTTTTTTTCTCTTGTCCGCCGCTTTTTTTTTCTTTACGGGCAGGTTATCGGGGACTTTCGTTTCGTTCCTCGTTTCTTTCCTGTCCATTGTCAACTTTTCTGACCCGATCACCTCCTTTCATCGCATATTTACGCCGCTTTTCTCCGCTTGAGCACAAAAAAAGCCATTTCCCGTGGAAATGGCGTGTCAGAAGGACGAACATCCATTGAGGCGGTTTTGTCATTTCAGGGGCCAATGTGATCTTGATTTCGGATTTCTTCACGTTTGTTACCATGCCATCTATAATGTCCAACGCCTGACGGACGCTCCGCCGTCCCCGATCTCCAGTTCGTACACGTCCGGATTCGTCATCCGCTTCCATTCCGCGAACCCGAAAGACGGATCATAGTGCCGGATGAGCAACGCGAGGAGCCCGCCGTGGCTGACCGCGACCATGGCGTTTTCCGGCCTTTCCGCCAATTCGCGGATGACGGCCAGGCCCCTTTCCGTCGCTTCCCGCGACGATTCTCCGCCTTCGAACTTCAAATCGGGGGTTCGGAACGTCTCTTCCAGGCGCGTCATCCAGTCATCCAGAGGCGCCGAACTCAGCACCCGCTCTTTCAGCCGGCGGTCGGTGCGGATGTCCAGCCCGAGCCTTTCGGCCAAAGGCCTGATCGTCTCCACTGCGCGGACATACGGGCTGGAGACGATGAATTCGATGTGCCGGTCCTCGAAAAATCGGACCAGTTCACGGGCCTGCCGGACGCCTTCTGCCGTGAGCGGCGCTTCGGGTTCCTGTCCCGCGGCTTTGCCATGCCGCACCAGATAGATGCGTTTCGCCATCGGTCGTGCACCACTTCCAACGCTCACGTTGGCTGTCCGGCCGGTTCGACCGCATACTCGAGCAGCACCATGCCTCTCGGATAGACATGGCTTCCGGTGAGCCTCAAATGTCGTCGTTCGGCCGGCGGCAGGAACGGAATGCCGCCTCCCAGCAGGATCGGTAGCACCGCCAGTTCCACCGTATCCACCAGATTGCATGCCAGCAGGCTGGAAAACAATCGCCCGCCGCCCTACGGCCAGATGTCCTTGCCCTCTTCCATCTTCAAACTGCGGATCCGGTCTTCCAGCCCGTCGTTCACCACTCATGGAAAACCTCCTTCATCCGTCGTCAGTCATGCACCACTTCCGTTGCCGCGATGAAATCGTGCAAGGCGCGCCTGTCTTCCCGCACGGCCACCATGATGATGCTGGCGATCAGCCCGATCCCCAGGGTCAGGGCATAGACCAGCCCGCCGACCACGTTCCTCAGCAGCATGATGCCCAGATGGGGCGGCTCGTGATCGAACACTTTGCGAATCCGGATGCCGCAGATGCGTTTGCCGATCGTGAATCCTTTCCACACGGCCGGCACAATCAGCGCGTACAACCCCATCAAGAAATCGCTGAACCGTTCCGCCCGATCCCAGTTTCCCGTGATGATGAGGCCAATGATGAACAGCGGCAGGCCGACCAGCAGACCGTCCAACAGCAGCGCAACAAAACGGATCCAAAATCCCGCGGGTTCCTTCATCATGGACGAGCACCTTCCCTTTCAATCGCCAACATTTGCGGAACCAGGAGGCACTATTTTGGCACTTCCGGCGGTTTTCAAAATATAAGGGAACCAAAAGACCTCAATTGGGCAAAATCGGACATCTATCGGAAAAAAAGGGGCACATCGCGTTTCCCGGTTCCGTTGCAAACTGAAAAAAGCCCGTTGCGACGAAATCGTGTCATCCGGTTCCGTTTTCTTGAACAGCAGCCTTGTGCGCACGCCCCCTGCACCTCCCCAAATCATGGTCGCGAATCGGGCGGTTCTCCCGCAGGATGGGCGGCAATCATCATGGACGAACTGACCGGTCCGAATTACATTTTGTAGGGATCGTGCTTTTCCCGTTTCATCTCGTACTCGTTCAATTCGCCAATCCGGCCGTCCCGGAACATCACGATGCCGGCGCCGACCCAGATGAGATCAACCGCGCCGTCCCTTTCCATCATGCCAGTCGTTGGTGGCGTTGCCGGCCAGCGCCATCACCGGGATGACCAGCATGGCGGCAACCTGCCACCGCGGCAGCCTGTACCCCAAATACCGCAGGACAAACATCAGCCCGAAAGCGGGCGCAAACGGCATGCCGAAATACTGCATGACGCTCCAGAACCGCATCTGGTCCAGCGTGGAAGAAGTCAGGCTCATCGAGTAGGCGAAACAGTAGATGGTCGTGGCGGCCACGCCCAGGAGAAAGAAAGTGGAAATGGCGCCGTACAGGCGCCGGTTCGTGAGCACGTAAACCAGCAAAAGGAAGTTCAGGACACCCGATGCGGTCACGATGGTCAGATAGGTGGTCAGCGCGGATCCCACTGTCGGTCAACCCCGGCCTGTTCATTCAAAGATTAGCTTCTCCTGCTGGACGGCATAAATTTGCCGGATCAGCTCATTCAGGCTCGCGATCATTTTGTTGAAATGGATCCCCAGAATGCCGATTTCGTCTTTGTACCTGGTGGGGAACCGCACGTTCAGATCGCCTTTTTCCACCGATTTCATCAGGGACAGCAAACGCCGTATCGGGCGCGACAGCGTCAAAGACAGCACAAACGAGATGCCCAGGGTCATCAGCAAAATGAATACGAGAATGAGCGGGTGCAGAATGCGGACTTTCTTCACTTTTTCCAAGATCGAAGCTTTGTTGACGAAAGCCCGGACCTGAAAACCGCTGTAATCCAGCTTCGTCGTCATTCCGACGTAGCGGTCCGAATCTTGTTCGGCGATGCGCGGAAAGGACGTGTAAAGCAGCCGTCCGGCGGCATCGCGCAGTTCGATGCCCAAATCGCTGCCGGCGAGCAGCCGGAACGCGTCGCTGAACATTTTGCCGTTCAGGCGGGCGACCAGAATGCCGTCCCGGCCGCCCTCGTCAAATCGGCTGACCGTCAGATAGACCGTGTACAGCGAACGGTCCTGAAAAAACAGATGATCATCCGTGGGCGCGGACCAAAGCGACATCTGTCTCCGAACGAAATCCCGGTACCACGGATGCTCCCGGAAATCTTTCTCCCGGATGCGGCTCAAATCCGAGTCATGGATCAGCGTTTCCTGCCCACCCGCCGCATGGTCCCGGATCAGCAGAAAGGCGGAATCCAGATCGTCGGAATTTTGCATGCGGAAAGCGCCCAGCGCCGAGCGGGCCAATTCCACTTCCCGTTCATCGCCCAAATCGACGGTCAAAAGTTTGGTCCCTTCTTCCGAATAGGAAAAAAAAATAATACATGGAGTTGACAATGCGGTTCAACCGGTTGTCGAGGTTCAATGCGGCCTGGTTGATGGCGCGCTGCACCTGTTTCAGTTCGTTGTCCAGCATCGTTCTTTGAAAATATTGTTGATGCGCGGCCATGAGCGCAAAAATCCCGAGGAACGAAACAAAGCTGATGGACAAAAAAACTTTCGTGAACAGCTTCCGGTTCATGAAAAAAGAAGCCACGCCGCGGTCATGCAACAGCCATCCCTCATTTCCGCCGCACGAAAATGCTGCAACAACGAAAACGTGAAAAGGTTTTCAGGATATACATCCATTATGCCACGGAGTTTGTCATCCGGACAACGAGGCAGCGGAAAGACTTTCCCGTTTCACGCGTTCTCTCCTGCCCGACAAATTCGGCCTCGTTATTGGGGCAGCAACAGCCGGTCAGCCACGGACCGGACGGCCCCGTCCATTTCATGCAGTCCGTTTGCCCGACGGCTTCTCCGATGCCGACCGCAGCTGACGGGTCTTAAGGAACCCGCTTCGACTGCTGCAGATCGCGCACATATTCCTTCCAAGCATCATAAAATTCTTCAACCGGCAACCCGAGTATCGATGCCATCGCATCGGGATCGCGAAGAATGGCGCGGAACCGGTCTTCCCCGAATTCTTCGAATATGTATTTGACAACCAAACCGGAGAAATAATAGGCATCTCCGCCGGCTGTCGCAAAATAGGAGTCGCTGTCCAGAAAATGGTCCAGTTCCGGGACGGACTTGTGCGCTCTCCGGCCGGATTCCAGCTCATCCTGCAGCTGGCCGGAAACATAGTAGGCCGTGCCTTCATCAAGCCATTTCAACCGGCCGACCGCCGGATTCAATTGCAGGATGACGGCATGCACAAACTCATGGATCAGCTGATCGGCATAAGCTTTCCGCAGCACGTCCGGTCCAAGATTGGCCGGCGTGTGCACTTTGATTCTGCGATCATCGGCATCGTACGTCCCTTCCGTTTTTCGGCCGATCGTCTTCTGGAATTCCCGGATGTCCGTGTGGATGAACACAACCGTTTTTCCCGGCGGTTCAAAACGCAGCATGTCCGTAATCCGGTGGTAATGCTGTTCAAACGCCCGGGACAGGATCTTCACCATTTCGTCCACATCTTCGTCCGTTCTCCGGACATAGAACAAGGCGTGCTCCGTTTCCTTGACCAGGATCATGTCCCGCGGAATCGCCTGACCCGTCAGGGAGCAGCCGCTCAGCAGCATGACCAGGATGACCGCCAGCAGATTCCGAAGCGTTCTCCCGATGACCTTGATCCCTCCTTCATGCCGGCTACCGGCAAATCAAATGTTTCACCGTATCCGACGACAGGATTTCCTCGAACAATGCCGCATCTTTCAAAAACGGGGGCACGATTTTGTGCCTTGCTAGCTCCCCGATCCCGATCCACTTGCTGACGAGGTTCTCTTCTTTGCCGGCAAACTCTCCGTCCACGGGTCGCACCCGGTCTTCCAACCCGATCAGATAATACATCCCGATTTCGTGAAAGTCCCGGCCATCCAGCCTGAAAAAGTTTTCGACCACCAACTTGAGCTTCCTGTCCTTGATCCGCCATCCGTATTCTTCCGCCAATTCGCGGGCAACCGCCGCAATGCTGTCTTCCTGCATCTCCACGCGCCCGCCGGGCAAAAACCACCAGTCGCGGCCGGAAAACCGCTGAAACAGGATGCGGCCGTCCAGCACCACAAGCCCGGCGGACCGGTAGTTGAATTTCATGGATTCGCCGACATCAAACGAGATCATCATGCCGCTGATTTCCTCCGTTCAACCCGCATCCCGCTCATCCGGCATGCCTCCGCCGCTGCCGGGATTTCCCGCTCCCAATGCAAACGCCGGCGCCAGGATGCGGAACCGGGACATTCACCTTCACGCCAGAACCGTGGTACAGGACGGGTTCCCGATGGTTCATGGTTCCACCCCCCTTCTCCGGTTTCGTCGTCCGCGTTTTCCCGAATCAGACCCTTAGTTTCGCGTCAAAGAAATCGGGAAGAATCTGGCAGGCGCTGCCCGTGTAATGCCCGTAAAAATCGTCTTCCGCGATGGTCCGGACACGTTCGCCGGTTGACAATCAATCATAGGCGTTTTCAATCATCTGAAGGAACTTGCCGCCGGACCCCGCCCGCGGTATTCCCCCTGGATGCCGATCCTTCCGGCACCTCTCCTGATGTCAGCGGGCTTCTTTGGCGATTTCTACGGCTGCCACAGCCGGGTAACGTTTTGGAGTTCAAACCCTTCGAATTCCGCCTTGTAAATGTCGGGCTTGGACGTCTGAACAAAAAAGCCGTACCCGTATTTCTCGTCAAATGTTTGCAGGATGATCGTCATGATGTTCCCGTGCGTGCCGATGGCAATTTTCCGTCCCGCATGGTCTGCCAAAAGCTGTTTGATCACGGGGATCGCCCGTTCCCGGGCCTGCCTGGTCGTCTCGCCTTCCGGCAGGCAGAAATCCGGATCGGTGAACGAGGTTTCGATGGCTTTTTGCAGTTCGTCTTCATCGATCCGGATGTCCGTGCTGCCGATCGCCCGTTCCGCCAATTCGTCAAAAAGGAGAATGTCCTTGCCCAGCAGATCCGCGAGCGGCTTGACCGTCTCCACGGCCCGGGCATAGCTGCTGGACGCGAGGACGTCGATGCCTTCATGCCGCAACATCTCCGCCACGCGAACGGCATCCCGCCGGCCTTGTTCGGACAGCCCGCGGTTTCGTTCGTTCCCCGGATAAAACGGCGATGCGGCGTGGCGGACAAAATAGATCCACGTTTTCAAGGGAATCCCTCTCTCCAAAATGGCAAAAAAACGCCCGACCTTTCCTTCTTCCATCGAGCGTCTTCCTGCTGTCGTTCCTTGATCCGATTGTGAGGCAATGAAACGGATTGGTCAAGAGCCTCAATCCAAATCCCATTTGCGCTTCAGCCGGTGCGCCATCGATTTTCCCCTGCCGCCTTTCAAATCGCCGAACGTTTCATCATGATGCCCGCCATGTCGCGGCCGTCCCAATCCTTGACGGGCTTCATGTCAAACGGTTTGAAACCGAGCGTGTGGTACAACGGAAGCGCGTTCGTATTCACGTTGTGGCACACCAGACACACTTCTTCGGCCTTCAATTGATCCCGGGCCCGTCTGATCATCTCCCCGATCAAAAACTTGCCCGCGCCCCTGCCGGTTTTCTTCCAGGCCTTTGATGAAATAATCGACCGGCTTGTACCACGGGAATCGTTTCGCAAACTCCCGGTCCGGCAGGACCGCCTCTTGCGGGGCCGACAGTTGCTTGAGGGTGACGGGATCCGGATCTGCCATGGACAACCCTCCGGTCATCGGTTTTTTTGAAACCTGGAACCTGTTGTTTTGCTGCAGCTCGTTACAGCGATGTGACGCCCGTCACGATGCCGTCCAATACGGTGACGAAGTTGCGTCCTCCGGATCGTTTGAACGGAAACTTGTGCCGGCCGGCGTCGACGGTTTCATTCACCAGCACCGTTTCCTTTGATTGAAACAGCCAGTTTAAGGTATAGTGTTTGATGGTCAGATGACAGCTTTCACGGGTTTCGATCACAAGATGCCGTTCCCGATCCGTCTCCGGCCGGACGGGAAGCACGTCGTCCGGCAGGCAGGCCAGCTTGATTTGGTCCACCAGCAGATTCGTGATGGGCGCCAGCCCGTCGACGATGGTCACGTCCGGATTTTGCTCCCTGTAGGCCTGTTTCAGCCGTTCTTTGTTTTCCGGTCTGACGCCTCTGCCGATGGCGATGATGTCGAACGCCAAAGCATCGAATTCGCGGATCAGGAACGACACGTCTTTGTGCCGGTTCGTCCAGACGGCGGAAAACCCCTGGCGGTTCAGCGCTTCCGTCAAGGCTTCCAGCACGCGCCGCCTCGCCCCGATGGACAGCACCCTTTTGCCGGCATATATGGAATTCATTCCCGCTCCCGCCTCCCGAACAGGTTTTTGGGAAAAGTGTATCGCAACCCGCGCACCCATTTCATCGGTCGGAGGACGGATCATGAAGGAACGAATCGGCCAGGGCCGGACGGCGGACATTTTCCGGCATCCGGACAACGGCAGCCGGGTCATCAAGCTTTTCCAACCGCACGTGCCCGAAGATGACGTCAGACGGGAATTTCAAATCGCGGCGTTGGCCCATTCGCTTGGCGTTCCCACACCGGAACCGTTTGAAATCATTCGGGCAAACGGCCGCTGGGGCATCGTGTTCGAACGGGCCGCCGGCGAGCCGCTCCTGAAGCAAATGCTCGGGAAACCGCTGTCGTTCAAGCGCCATGCGCGAAAGCTGGCCGCCTTGCATCACGCCCTGCATGTCCGCAAAATGGACGGCCAACTCGCGACGGACCGCCGGCTGCCGCGGCAGAAAGACGTGCTGAAGCGGCACATCCTGTCCGCTTCCGCCCTTTCGGAGGACGAAAAGCAAATCGCCATCGCCCGTCTGGAGCAATTGCCCGACGGGGATCGGCTGTGCCACGGCGATTTTCATCCGGACAACGTGATGACGGGGGAGAAGGACTGGATGCTGGATTGGGTAAACGGCATGCGCGGCCATCCCGCGGGCGATGTCGCGAGAACGGTCATGCTGCTCTCGGTCGGCGCCATGCCCCCGGGAACCCCCCGATATGTCAACATGCTGGCCAACGTGTATCGGAAAAAGATCAGGGATCAATATGTGAAGGACTATTTGAAACGTTCCGGGATGAAAGCGGCGGACATCGACCGGTGGCTGTTGCCGGTGGCGGCGGCGCGGCTGAACGAACAGGTGCCTGAAGAAGAACGCCGGCAGCTGTTGAACTTCGTCCGCCGGCAGTCCCGACCGGTGCTTCCGGTCCGACAATAGACTGATGAATCCGGTCTTTTGAATCAGCTCCAGTTCTGGATTTCGACGATGTTGCCCTCCGGATCCCGGGCGTGGACGACCGTCAGAAGACCGATGCCTTCGTATTCTTGCCGGACGATTTCTCCCGGCGGCTTTCCGCCGTGCTCGACGAGCCTGTTGAACACGTCCCGGACGGCTTCCGGCGATTCGACGTGAAACGCGATGTGGCGGAATCCCTGCCGGTCGGCCCGGTTCTCTCCCTCTTCGGGAATCGTTGGTTCATACTGGAAGATTTCCAGGGCGGGGCCGTTTTCGTATCCCGGCAGCGCCAGATGGACGCCCCGGAGCCTCGCGTCCGGAACGCCGGTCGTTTTCCCGAGCCATTCGCCTGACAAATTCCGTTCGGGATGGATCGGTCTGCAGCCGAAAACATCGACGTAAAATTTGGCCAGCGCTTTCCAATCCTTTGCGACCAGGTTCGTATGCACAAATTTGATTCCGCTCATCCTTTTTCAAGCTCCCTTTTTGGTGCCGGATTGATGGTCCGCCAATCCAAGATATTTTCCCGCCAACCGGATGGACCGGATGCCAACCCGGGCGGCTGTTCTTCCGAAATGAAAATGCCGCCGGACCCAGGTCACACCTGTTCCTCGCCCAATTCCTTCTCGTAAAGATTGGCGCTCCAATGGCCATGGTCCTTCCTTCCGACGAACCGGTAGCCGCTGTCCCGATAGTATTGATTCAGCCGTTCGTTGTCCGCCATGCAGTCCAGTCTGGCCGTCGTTTTGCCGTTCTGCCGGATCCGGTCCTCCGCGTCCCGCAGCAGCCGCAGTCCGATGCCAAGCCCCTGATAGCGCCTGTCGACCGCGAGCCGGTGGATGTAGCCGGCGCCGGCATGGTCCCATTCGCCCCAGATCGAAGGATCGGACCAGACGATCAAGTACGTGCCGACGAGATCGCCGTCCATCTCCGCCAGATAAATTTCAGCCCCTTCATCAAAAAAAGTCCGGATTTCCTCCAACGTCAAGCGTTCCGGTCTCCACTGATCGATGCCCTCCGCCTGAAGCCATTCGCCGAGGCGTTTCCACAGATCCAGTATTCGCGCCGCATCACCGGGGACGGCTTTCCGGATGATCAGCTGTTTTCTTTTGCGCCTTCGCTTCATCGATCTGCCACCTTGTTGAGGTTTGAACTCTTCACCGGCCAGCCGGCCGTTTTCATAATCGCGCCGGTGTTCGAGGCATCATTGGTGTTTCTCAGTCCGTCATTTGCTTCAACGCGCGGCCTTCGGCGCGGAATCGTGCTTCTTCGCGGGGGATGGTTGTTTTCAAATGGGTAAGATCCACTTTCTTCCGGAAAAACGTGACATCCAGGACAACCTTGTTTCCTTTCATGAAGATCAATTTGTTGGCGGCATCATCCATCAGATCCAAATCTGCCAGCGCAGTCTTTTGAATGATGTAATAGCCAAAGTATGAATGGACCGTCCATTTCACGCCGGCCCGTTCTTCCATCTCTCCGCGGCTTGTGTAGGGCCCGAACACCACCATCCGGTCCCAGTCGAAATCGGTGATTTCTTCCATATGGAACTCGCGCTGCCCGTCCACCATTTCCATCAATTTTGCCGAAAAATCGCCCGCGTGCCGGTTGGGAACCCAAATGCGGATATAGGGGATGAACGTGGCCAGAAACAGAACCAGTATCGAGGCCAGGATGGCCAGTACGATCATTCTTGTGCGTTCGGACATTCTCGATCACCTTTTTTTGGGCTAAGGGAAACAGATGGCGCTGTTTGCGGATTTTGGGCCCATTCGAAAATCGAAGGGAACTGAGAACCCTTATTTTGCTGAAAAGGCTTGAATCGGAGCAAAGAGAGAGAAAGAAGGCTTCCTCGTTCCGATAAAATTTGAAAAGGCTCGTTTTTCGCCAAATCGTGTTTCTGTATTCCGTTAGCCACCAGATTTCCCGTCAATCAACCCGCAACGCCATTTCAATCTGCTCTGCGAAGGACGGTTCCACCGCATACCACGTTTCCGCTTCCCCGTCCCGGACCCGGATCCATTCCGGGAAGACACTCATCACGATTTCCTGCCCGTACAGGAAAAACGAAATGTCCGCCAGCGAAGCCGTTTCGTCGATGTCCGGTTTGTCCGCTTCTTTCTTGTCTGCGCGCAAGAAGACAACGGCCAGCACCCGGACGCGGGATTCATTCAAAACGTAATACGGATGGCCGTCATGCCGCACCAGGAGAAATCCGCTGTCCAGCATCCGGCTTCCGAGCGATTCCTCCGGCAGAAATGCCGGCTTCGGCAGCAGTGCCTTGCCGAGATTGGTCAGATCCGTATCCACACGGAAATAATGGCCGGGCAGAATATCCGGGAACTCGATGGCCCCCTTGGCAACGGCATGAATCAGAACCGACTCGCGATTGTCTTTCAACTCCAGCGAGAACGGTTCCATGGTATACGGAATCGCGCCGCCCCACGAGATCCGATCGCCGATGAGCAGGAGAGGCTGAAGCTTCTCGATGAATCCCCGGTCCGTGATCTTCACGCGATGTTCCTCATTGAACACGGTCACTTCATCCAAGTCCGGCATGCTCATCATCCGGAATCGCTCAAGCTTCCGGTATGCCTCCCGTTGTTCGGTCGGCATCAAGTCGGCTTCGTCCGGACCGTGTTGTTGGAGCTGCATTTGCAGCCGTGCGATCTCGGCTTTGAGCCGCTCCACCTCGGCTGATAGATCCAGGTTGGTTTCATTTGATGGGGCTTGCATTTCATCCGGCGCAGATCGATTTCCGTTTTCGCAGCCGGCTGCCAGGGTCACCGACAAAGAAATGGCTAACAACAAGAGGATTCTTATTTGCTTTGGCATAGATCATCCCCCTTTGCCGTCTCTTTTTCGTGTTTACACGTACAGGTCGATTTTGAACCCCAAATCGATGTCGAAGGCGGCCTTGCCGACGACGCCCCAGTTTTCCAGCGGCGGTTCGAGCAGGATCACCATGATGTCAAGCGGCTCGATGCTCAGCGTGCCCGGGTTGCGAACCATCGTCTCGTACAGCCGCCGCTTGGTGTCCAGAGACCGCCCGGGAAACATCAGGATTTCGATGCTCGTGTACTTGTCGCTTTTGCCCGGCGGCACTTCGAAATGCTCGGGCCGGTGTTCCTGCAGGATTTGGATCCGGTCATGATCCGGAATTTTGATCACTTCCACGGGCGCATCGGAGCTTTTCGTTGACCGGCCCGCCTAGGCATCCGATTCGCCCGGCGTCCAACCGGTCTCCTGCGACCAGGCGTGCGCCCGCTGCAAAATGTCCCAGACGATCGGCCCTTTGCCTTCCACGTATTTGGATCGGTCGTCTTTGTACAGATGCATGAGCCGGCGTTTCTCGTCCGCATACCGTTTGCAGTCGTCGGGGTGGCAGCGCAGATAATCCCTGAACAGCAGCGTCAGCTGTTCCGAAAAACTGCCGAGGCGTCTCACGTGGATGTGGGTTCGCCGTTGTCCGGGTTGTTCGCGGAAATATCGTTTCGTCTTGTCGAGATTGTCGGGGCGGAACACGAAACCGAGCGATTCGATTTGGTCCTTGCAGACGTTGACCGGTTCGAGGTCGGCCACGGAAATCTGGATGTCGATGATCGGCTTGGCCGGCATGCCGGGAATCGAGGTGGACCCTACATGGTCGATCCGGATGGCCGCATCACCGAGGACTTCTCTCAAGCGGCGGCCTGTTTCAAGAAACAGCTCTTTCCACTTTGGATTGTACTCGGCGATTCTCCATTGGTCTTCCACGGCAATTCCTCCTCATTGATTCACGACCACGATGCTTTCCGCCTGATACGGATAGTCGATCTGCCGTTTGACCTGTTCCGCCGCCTCTTTTCCCGCAAACATTTCGGTGAGATAGATGCCCATGTCGATCGACGTCGCCACCCCGCCGCCGGTGATGACGTTGCCGTCCTTGACGATCCGGGTTTTGACCACTTCCCGGCAATACGGTTCCAGCAAGCCGTACGCATTCGGGTGCGTCGTGGCTTTCCGTTCCCTGAGAAATCCCGCCGCCCCCAGCAAAAGCGATCCCGTGCACACGGACACCTTGTAAGGCACGTCCCGGGCCGTTCCCAGCCAATCGAGAAACGCCGGATCGTCCTTCAGCTTCCGCGTGCCCATCCCGCCCGGAACGAACAGCAAGTCGTACCCGGACAGATCGGGCGCAAGACGGTTCACCTTTACCCGCATGCCCAGTTCATCCGTCACCTCTTCCGTCAGGCCGCATATGTCCCAGGTCGTCTCTTGCCCGCCGGGAAACAGGTTCAGCCGGTAGATCACATCGTAAAACCCGACAAAATCGAGGAACGTCACGCCGTTGAACAGCACAAAAGCTATTTTCATGGGCCCGCCTCCGAATTCTTGGATTTCTCTGTGACGATGAACATGCAATCGCCGTTTGGGCTGCAAGAATCCGCAATTTTATCCCCGGAAACGCCCGAAGTGATATTCTCCCGCAACCGCGTTCAACCGATAATCTTTCATCGCAGGCCCATGTTTGCCAGGGCGACGGTATAATTTCCCGTCCCGCAGCCCACGTCCAGCATCGGCGAATCATCATGGCGATGATGGCCGTTCCCTCCCTATGCTCTCATCCATCCTGGGCAAGAAGACGCCAATCATGACGGCTCCGGCGACGGAAACGCGTAAGGCGCAATCATGCCGAAGCGCCTTCTCTGACGGTTCATGCATCAACCTCGAAAAGGGAATCCACGATGATCGGCAAATTGTCCCGCACGGAAACGGCGCCGAACACCGAACGCGCATGGCTGCCGTTTTCGCCGAAGACTTCCAGCATCAGATCGGAAAAGCCGTTCAGCACCTTGTGGTGCTCTTCAAAATCGGGCGTCGCGTTGACGAACCCCTGTACCTTGACCACCAGCTTCACCCGATCGAGGGTCCCCAGCGCCTGTTTGACCACGGCCAGCACTTCCAGCCCGGCGCTGCGGGCGAACGCATACCCTTCCTCCGTGGTGAACTCGCGCCCCAGCTTTCCTTTCGGACGGCCGCCCGGCCCCTTTCCCGAAACAAACATAAGTCCGTTCACGATGGCCGTGTTGGCGTATCGGGCCGCGGGTTCGCTGGCCTCCGGCAGCACGATGCCGAGCTGCCGCAGTCTTTCTTCCACGCCTCTGTTCATCCCGATCTCCACTCCCTTTCCCCGTTGGATCCGCAAGGTCAATGATTCGCGGATCGTTCCTGCACTTTCCCAACGAATGGAAAGATATTAGTGTAGATATTAGCATGCCTGCACAAAAAAAGGAATACCTTCGTATTCCCCCAATTCCTTCTCGCGATTCATCCGTCTTTCGGCAACGGTTTGACCGCCGCCACGCGCAGCCTTCGGTAATCCACGTGCCAGACGCCGTCCCTATAAAGTTCGTCCCGCGCTTCCGCTTCGGTTTTGCGGACGGCTACTTCCCTTTCCGCGGGCGAAAACCCCTCGAAAAACGCATCCGCGAACCCGTCCAGCCACAGACGCAGGCCGTTTTCCCCGTCCTTCATCGGCGTCGGCCTGTCGAAGCGGGCGGCGAACGTCACCCGGAATCCCTGTTTTTCCAGCAGCGTGCTGTATTGGCCGATGCTCGAAAAATACCACGGATGGCAAGCCGAAGCGTCGATGCCATAATCCCATTCCAGCACCCGGCCGATCGCGCCGATGACCGCCGCCACGTTGCCCTGTCCGCCGAACTCGGCCACAAAACGGCCTCCCGGTTTCAAAGCGTTCCAAACGCAGGCGACGACTTTCTCGGCCCGTTTCATCCAATGCAGGGCGGCGTTCGAAAAGATGGCGTCCACCGGTTCGTCCAGGACAAACTGTTCGCCGTCTCCCATCAGGAAGGAAATGTCGGGGTATTTCGCCCTGGCGGCTTCGATCATCCAGGGGGACAGGTCCATCCCGATCACCTTCGCGCCCCGCATCGCCATCTCGTGCGCCAGATCTCCCGTGCCGCAGCCCAGGTCCAGGACGGTTTCGCCGGGCTGCGGGTCGAGCAGATCCACGATGCCTTTGCCCAATTGGGAGACATGACAGGGTTGCCCCAAAGGCCACCGCGGCGCCTCCCGTCTGCCCGCGGACGTTCGCCGTTTCAACCGGAAGCTCGCGGTTTCGTGCCTAGAAATAGATGACAAATCCCGTCTTCCGGTACCGGTCAAACCCCGTGTTTTCGTAAAACCGCAAGGTTTCTTCCTTTTTGGACCCGCTCATCAGCATGACCTTGTAGCATCCCCGCTCCCTGGCCATTTCGATCGCCCTGCTCAGCGCCATGCGGCCGAAGCCCCTTTTTCTGTGGCGTTCATCGGTGATGACGTTTTCGATGACGGCGAACGGGCGGGCGCCGCGGGTCAGGTTCTTCACGATGGCGAGCACGCACGTGGACACGATGGCGCCCTCATGTTCCACGACGATGATGCGCATGTTCGGATCCTGCAGGATGTCTTTCCAAAGGGCGGACAGTTCTTCGTTCCGTTCCAGTTCGGGATCGTCCGGCTGCAGCTGCTTGTACAGACGCAGCAAATCTTCCAGTTCCTCTTTCCGGATCAGTCTGCAAATCGCCATGATCGACTCCTCCATTATTCATTCAAATAAACGCGGAAAACACGAGCATTGCGAACAGAAACAACCCGGTTTGCTCCCGGCGAAAAAATGCAACGCCGCCACCATGACGCTGAAAACCGCCAAATCCGCATCGAACGGGCCTTTTCCGGTCAGCAGGTCGAACAGGACAACGGTTGCGAGAAAGATCGCCACCGCCGGTGCAAAAAGATCAAATCGTTTCGTCAAACAACTTCAGCCTTTTCACGACAAGGCCCGTTTCCTCCAGCACTTCCCGCCTGGCCGTTTCCTCCGTGCTTTCGCCAGGCTCCACCAGTCCGCCGGGGAAACACCAGCCGTGGTTGTCCGACCGCTTCAGCATCAACACCCGGTTCCGGTCGTCAAAAAGGATGATGCTCGCGCCGCACAGCAAGAGCGGCCGCGTCCCGATGTATTGCCGCATCGTTTGCACGTATTCCAGCATCGCTTGCCTCCGTTGTGGTTGGCCACTCGCCTGATCCGCGCCGGTTCGGCTGTCCGTGCCGGGACGGCCGGCCGCACCGGGCCGTCCGTACCAAGCCCCCCGTCCCGGGACGGCCGGATCACTCGCGCTCGAAAACGGGCGTCACCATCACGTTCTTCGCCAGATCGACGGTGATCGCCGGTTCGTTTGACGCGATGTCGCCTTTCCACCCGGCGAACCGGTAACCGTGCATCGGAATGGCGGTCAGCGTGACGGGCACGCCGCCGAAATAGGACCCGGTCCAGGCCCCTTCCGCCGTTTCCACGACGAGCGAATTCACCTTCACGACGCCCTGCCCGGCGGGAACGGCGCCGATGGTCAATTCGTGGACGCCGCCGAGCTTGAAAAAGTCGTTGATGATCGTTTTCATGGCGGCGGGCCTCAGTCTGGCGAACGTCTCGATCCGCTCGATGTGCATGTTCCACCAGCCCATCCCGTACGGGCGTCCCCAGCGGGCGATGTGTTCGGGCATCTCCGGCCCGATGACGCGTTTCATCTCCATCAGCCGCTGGACGGCCCGCTCCGGGCGGAACGACGTGTTCATCAGATCGGCGAACCGGTTGATGAACCGCAGGCGGAAGTCGTCGTTCTCCAGCAGCGTGCGGAGCAGGAACGTCGACCACTCCGGATTCGGCCATTCCGCGCCGTACGGCGTCGTCGCCCGCTCGAGGGAATTGCTCAAATAATTGTGCTCGCCGTACATGCCGAAGCCGAAGTCGGTGTCGTAGACGAGCCAGCGCCAGCGGCCGTCCCGGCCGTACGGCGACGCCGGATCGAACGGTTTGTTCTCCCGCCAGAACCGGATGTTGTTGCCGGGCCAGTCGCCGTTGTCGAAGTAGATTTGCGCGATCTGGTAGTCGATGAAGTTGTCGACGTCGATCGCTTCGTTCACCCGTTTGTAGACGGCGGGATCCTTCACGTCACTCGTCCGCAGCATCTCGATGAGCGCATTGTAATGCTCGTTCGAGCCGCTGACGATCTCCGCGTTGTTTTCCAGCAGGTCGAGCTCCGCCTTGCCGATGCCGTATTTCTCGTCGAAATAGTCCTCGTCCCCGCGCTCCCGGATGTTGTGGATGCCCCAGTATTCCCCGTTGATGAACAGGATCGCCGGGCGATAGGCCAGCGTGTCGAGCCGCGTTTCGTCCAGCAGGCTCTGCATGAACGCGTCGCGCAGATAGGCGCCGTCATGGTCGTTGCCCGCCGAACGCAGCACGAAGGAGTCGAACCGGTCATAGGCGAGGCCCGGAAACAGCGGATATTCGAGCCGCCCTTTGCCGTACTCCTTGCGGAACTGGACGCGCAGGCTCTTGATGGGGTTAGCCCGCGAAGCCGCCCCGTAGATGCGGATGCCGACGTCCTCGGAGAAGCCCAGCGTGCCGTCCGGCTCGTAAAACTCGATGTGCGCCGGCCGTTCCCATTCCGGGCCGCGCTGGTTGTAGTTGCCCGGGTTTTCCCAGAAGTTCGGGCTCACTTCTTCGTACAGGACGCCGGGTACATAGATGCCGGTTTCGGGATCGAACAGGTGGTCCGCATCCGTCGACAGGGACACGACAGGCAGCAAGTAGCGCCCGTGCCCGCGCGGATGGACGAAAAACGTCTTCGTCACGACGCCGCTCGCCCTGCCCGCCGCATCGTAGGCGACGGCGCGGACGACGGTGCCTTTGAACACGTTGCCCGGCGGGACCCACCCTTCGGCGGACGTCGGAATATTCGCGATGCCGTTCGGTTCGTTCTCCCGGTTGTAAATGCGGATCGGCCCCGTATACCGGATGGATGACCGGGTGGGCACCGAGCCGTCCAGCGTGTAATAGATCTCCGCGTCCGGCAGCAGGCTGGTCAAGGCCAGCTCGAACGGTTCCCGGTAAAAGCCGCCTTCATGCGAAAAGATCGGCAGCGTCAGGTCCACGTCCCGCTCTTTGACTTCTTCGATATAGGAAAGAATCGGCGAGTAGTCCGCGATCGGGTTGCCGGCCAGATACAGCCGGTCCCTCAGCAGCGGCAGATCCGCCAAGGGACGGATGTCCCGCACCCTGTTGTTCCGCAGGTTCAGATCCCGCAGCAGCTTGAGGTTGGCCAGCGGCGAGATGTCGGTGATCTCGTTGTCCCGCAGGTTCAGTTTCTCGAGCCGCGTCAGCGCCGCCAGCGGCCGGATGTCAGATATCCGGTTGCCGCGCAGATCGAGGCGCCGCAAATTCGTCAGCTTCTCGATGCCCTCGAGACTGACGATGCCCGCATCGCGCACGGTCAACTCCGTCACGAGCGCCAGATGCTCCGGACCGAGCTCCCCGTGGTAGCGCCCGACGATCTGCCGCACCGCCGCGTCGATGGCCGGGTGGCTGACGCTGCCCTTGCCCGGCGACACCCGGAACGCCGCCAGCCACACAAGCACCACCGCCAGGAGCAGGAGGACCGGCACGGCCCATTTTTTCAGCGCCCCCATCGTCCTCACCTGTCGGGGTTCGGCATCATCAGCACCGACACTTTCAAGTTCTCGTTGCGTTCCCGGATCTCGTCCAGCATCGCCTTCATCTCGTTCATGTCGCGCAGCTGCACGCTGTACTCCAGCTGGAATGCGGTGCCCATGTTGACGGTCTCCACCCCGGTCAGTTCGCAATGGTTGAAATACTTCTTGAAAATGTCATCGAACAGCCCGTCGTGGGACACCGTTTCCGGCACGACGATGCGAAGCGTCTGTCTCGCGGGCATCCGCCCGAACTGCAGGCGGCTCAGCATGTAGACGATCAGGCTCACCGAAAGGGCGAAAAGCACGGCCACCAGATAGTAGCCAAGCCCGCAGGCGATGCCGACCGCCATGCTGAAAAAAATCGTCGCGATGTCCCGCGGGTCGCTCATCGCCGTGCGGAACCGGATGATCGAGAAGGCGCCGACGAGCCCGAAGGCCACCGCCACGTTGTTGCCGATGACCATCATGATCAGCGACACAACGACGCCCATGATGATGATCGTGTGCGCGAACGACTGCGAATAGCCGCTGCCTTGGTACGTCACCCGGTAGACGACGGAAATGAGCGTGCACAGGACGAAGCTGAGCACGAGGGCAATGAGCGCCTTGGCCAGGGCGATGCCGGTGGACATGTCGTAGACGGATCGGAACGGATCAAGAATGAAATCCATGCGCATTGACACTCCCATCCAGGATGAAAACTTTGTGCGACCGAACGGGCCCGACGGGACAAACGGCATTCACGCTGCTCATGTATTTGGACACGGCGCTCCGCCGGCAGCCGAACTCGGCCAGCAGGCGGGACAGCCAGAGGGGAACGGACCGGCCCGCCTTCACTTCCATGATGGCGTATTCCGGATGGACAAACGGCTGCTCCGGCTCGTCCTTTTCCAGCCGCAAGGCACCTGTCCGGCACGTCAGCTGGCGATCGAAGGTGATGCGCAGCTCCGGATCGTCCACCCCTTCCAGCGCATACCGTTCGTAGCGGACGATCACCTTCGGCCGGAGCCGGTATGTCCGCTGGAACTGCCTGATTTCCCGCGCCACCTGTTCGTTGGACGATGCGACGGGCGCCTGCGCCGGGTCCGCCCACCGTTCCACGAACCGGTAGCCGTCCTCCAGGGTCAGCATCGTCCTGCGCTTGTGCACCCAGTTGTTCACTTTCTGCTTGATTTCAAAAAAAGCCGTGCCGCCGCGCTCCGCTTTCTCATAGATGCGAAGCCGCAGCTTGCGGCGGATCGGCAGCCGGTTCGCCGTCTCCCAGTAAATCGCGTTGTCCGGGGAATCGAAATACAGGCTTGCAATGGCGTACTTGCCGTCCCTGCCGAATGTATCCGGTTGCATGCGCGACAACAAAGAAGCCGCCAGCGCCTCACAGGTGGCGAGCGGCACCAGATACTTCAGCTCGCGTCGATGGAAAAATTCCTTGGCCAAGGCTGCCCCACCTCCCGTTACCCGGGCCGTCTTTTCTTCTTCAGGTTCCTTCTTCCCGGATTTCCTCCACGATGGACGTCCCTTTGGACCGGTCTTTGCAGGTCCATTCCCACTCCTCGTGCAGCCGGATGCGCCCGTCTTCCAGAATCTCGGGCCGGGACCGGAAAATGCCCGTCATCAGTTCGTGCCGGTCGTTGACATGATGATACCGCATGTCCAGATTCCCTTCCGGATCCGCGACGGCGACCAGGTGTCCCTTGAGGATGCCGCCGCCTTCATATTCCGCCCACACGAGACGGCCTTGCTGATGATACCGGAAAACGGTCTCTCCGCTCACTTCGCCGTTGGGGGTGTTGCGGACGGTTCTGAACCATTTTCCGTCATAATGGATGGGGGTTCCCAACAGACATTCCTCCTCCCAGATGGCCATCACGGTTCCATTTCGGCCGTATCCGCACGTGAGACGGCCTCCACCTTTTCAAAAAGATCCGGAATCCCGATTTCCCCGATCGACTGCACGACGAAGTCGGCGGCGGACAAATCCTGCCGTCCCGAATTCGGGTTTTGGAACCCGATGCACCGCATGCCGGCGCGTTTGGCCGCAAGCACGCCGTTCCTCGAATCTTCCAGCACGACGCACGCCGACGGCGGGACGCCCAGCAGCCTTGCCGCTTCCAGATAGACGTCCGGCGCCGGCTTTCCTTTCGGCACTTCCTCGCCGCTTGCCACGCACGAGAAAAAGTCCCGGATGCGGAACTTTTCCAGCACCTTCTCGATGAACGCCCGCGGCGATGAGGACGCAAGGCCGATGATGATCCGATGCCGCCTGAGCTCTTGCAGCAGTTCCCGGATGCCGGCGATCGGCTCGATCTCAAGCGCCTCCAGCAGGCGGATCTTTTTCTCGAGCTGGACCCGGATGATCTCGTCAACCGAGACGGCCGCGCGGTGTGTTTCCTTGATGATCGCCCACATTTCGGGATTCGTCATGCCGACGTATTGGTCGATTTCCTTTTCCTCCAGAGGGATCCCGAAATGTCTCGCCGTCATGAGATCCACTTCCAGATGGATCGGTTCGCTGTCGATGATGACCCCGTCCATGTCGAAAATGAAGGCTTTGACCATGCACCGTTCTCCTTTGGCAGGCCGTCGGACGGCCTGGTTTTTTTCCGCGACGGACGAGCGTTCTCAAAACCGGGCGAACTCGATGAATCGCGTGCCCCGATACGTCAACTCGCCGACATCCCCGACCACGATCAGGCCGAATTTCTGCGGGGGAACGGGCAGTTCCGTGCGCGTCCTGTCGTCAAACTCAAACGTGATGTAATAGGTCGTTCTGGCCGAATCGCCCCACACTTCCGTCCGCTTGTCGACGACTTTGCACCGCGTTTTCCTGACTTCCGCCCGGCTGTTCGATATCCAGATGGACATTCCCCTGATGAGGACAAGCCCGAAAACGCCGATGACGCAAAGGGAAACAAAACCGAAAAACAGCTGGAAAAAGAGCGGCATGTCGCGGACGAAGCCGAAAAAGCTGTCGTCGTGATACATCCGGCGGCCTCCTTGCCCATTTTCTTCTATTCTAGTGAAGCCCCATTCGTTCGCCAACCCCAACCAAAGAAAAAAGACCACTTTGGCGCAAAGTGGTCATGGATGGGATGATGCAAACTTCATTCCGCATGCCGGATCCGAATCGCGTTTTTCTCGTTGCGCAGTTCCCAGGCGATCCGGGCGCTTTCCTCCAGCTCCTCCAGATTGTAGAACGCGTTCATCAGATCCGGGCCGCCCACCACCGGGCCGTGGTTTTGCAGGATGTAGCCGTCGCTGTCGCGGACGCGCTCTTCAAAGTACCGAAACAGCGTCTGCGAACCCGGCTTCCCGTACGGGACGAGCCCGATGGTGCCGACCCGCATTCTGAGGTACGGCGTGTATTCGGGCATGATGTCCCGCTCATTTTCATGCCGGAGGCAGGACCACAGGGTCGAATAGAAGCTGTGCGTGTGAATGACGGCCTGGACGTCGGGCTTGTTTTTGTACAGCGCCAGATGAAGCGGTAGCTCCTTGCTGGGCTTCGGGCCCGCCACATGTTCCCCGTCCGTCGTCGTCACCGCAAAATCGTCCTTCGTGAGATGCCCGAAACAGGTGCCGCTGCCGGTGATGTACACGCTGTCGTTGTGGAGGAAGCTCATGTTGGCCGACGACCCGCTCACCTTGTTCCGGTCGAACAGGACTTTGCCGATCCAGATCGCGTCCCGGAATTTTTGCTCCAGAACCGGATCCGCCGGCTGTCCGGGTGCTCCGGACGCAGCGGAATGCGTTTCACGGGACGGCAAGTCCCGGGAATGCTCCGGTGCGCTCATGCCGGTTCCCCCCTCGTCATGTCGATGGCCCTGAGGAAAAAGTCTTCCTGGCCGAAATTGCCCGACTTCAGCACGAGGCGCAGTTTCTGGTTTTCCACGGGCACCATGACGGGCACGCCCGGCGCGATGCTCCGGCCGATGAGATAGGCGTTGTAGCCGAGCGCCTGCGTGACGGCGCCGGACGTCTCGCCGCCCGCCACGATGATGCGGTTGTAGCCGTTCCTTTCGGCGTTTCGGGCCAGCCAGGCCATCGTCTGCTCCAGCAAGTGGGCGGCGTCGCCGACGGCCTGCTGGGCTTTCCGGACCTCATCCGGCTTGTCGGAACTGTACACCAGGACGGCTTCTTCATTCGCGGCTTCGATCTGCCGCCAGATCTGCTCCTTCGTCTGCGTCCCTTCCGCGAGCTTGATCGGGTCGATCTTGATGGACGGGCGCGACGCGGCCTGAAACGCCCCGATTTGCCGGAGCGTCGCCACCGAACAGCTGCCGGCCAGGACGATGGCTTTCCCGGCCGTCCCGCTTTCGACGATTTCGGAAGGTGAAGACGCGCTGCGATATTTCCGCCCGAGCTCGGTCATCAGGCCGGACCCGCCGGTCAGGAACGGGATGTCCCCGAACACGTCCACGATTTTTTTCGCATGCCGCTCGTCGCAATAGTCCGGGATGACGTAGAAGTGCTTGTTGTCCCGGGCGAACTCCCCGACCATCCGCAAGATCGCCTCTTTGTCAAACTCAAGCAGCTCATGCGTGATTTTCAGGCTCGGATACTTTCCTTGCGGCCGCAGCAGTTCGGCCAGATCCGAATCCCACATCGGCGTCAGCGGATGATCCTTCATGTGCGTCTGGTGCAGCGGCACGCCGTTCACGAGCAGATGGCCGTTTTTCACGATGCGCCCGTTCACGGGCAGGGCGGGCGCCACGATCGTGTACGGATAGTTGTACGTTTCGAGCACGGCGTCGATGATCGGCCCGATGTTCCCTTCCCGGGTCGAATCGAAGGTGGAACAGTACTTGCTGTAAAGCTGCCGCGCGCCGTTGTCTTTCAGCCACCGGAACGCCCGCATCGCCAAAGACACGGCCAGGTTCTTTTCCGCCGTCCGCGTCTTCAGCGCGATGACAACGGCCAGATCTTCCCCGCCGTCCGCCAGCGGCCGGTCGGGCACGCCGTTGTACAAGATCGTCTTGATGCCTTCCTTCACCAGAAAAGATGCGGCGTCGCTCGCACCGGTGAAATCGTCCGCAACGACGCCCAGCAAAATGTTTCCCATCGTAAACCCCTCACACCCGGTTGTCGGTCGTTCATCGGATGATCATGGTGGTGATTTGCGGCACGTAGGTGATCAGGAGCAGCACGACAAACATGATCAGCCAGAACGGCACCATTTTCTTGGTCAGTTGCAGGATGGGCACGCCGGAAATGTTGCTCGCCACATACATGGCCGTCCCGACGGGGGGCGTCAAAAGCCCGATGGTCAGGTTGATGACCATGATCAGGCCGAACTGGACCATGTTGACGTCGAGGCTCATGGCCACGGGCGCCAGAATCGGCGTCATGAGCAGGATGGCGGGACCGCTGTCCAGGAACATGCCGCAGATGAGCAGGATGGCGTTGATCAGAAGCAGCAGCAGGATCTTGTCGTCCGTCAGGCCGAGCAGGAAGTTCGCCGCCTTCTGCGGAATCTGCTCGCTGGTGAGCAGCCAGCCGAACAGCGACGTGGCCCCGATGATCGTCGAGATGACCGCCGTGCTCAAAGCCGCATCAAAAAAGATTTTGGGCAGATCTTTGATTTTGATCTCCCGGTAGACGAACATGCTGATGATGAAGGCGTAGACGGAGATGATCGCCCCGCCTTCCGTCGCCGTGAACATGCCGCCGCGGATGCCGACGATGATGATGACCGGCATCAGCAGGGCCAGGGCCGCTTTCTTGAACGTGGTCCATACGTTGGACCAGCTGAAGGAAGCCTCCACCGGATAGTTGCGTTTCTTCGCCACAAAATACGAGTAGACCAGAAACAGCAGGCCGATCAGGACGCCGGGAATGATCCCCGCCAGAAACAGGTCGCCGATGGACGTGTTCGTCGACACGCCGTAGATGATGAGCGCGATGCTCGGCGGAATGATCAGGCCGATGCTGCCGGAAGCCGCCACCAGGGCGGCGGAAAACCCGAGGTCATAGTTGCGCCGCTTCATCTCGGGTACCATGATGGAACCGAGGGCCGCCGCGTCGGCCACGCCCGAGCCGGAAATGCCGCCCAGCATGATGCCGCTCGTGGCCACCACATGGGCCAGCGCCCCGCGGATGCCGCCCACCAGCGACAGCGAGAAGTCGATGATCCGCCTCGTGATGCCCCCGTGGGCCATGATGGAACCCGCCAGCATGAACAGGGGGATGGCCATGTAGGGGAACGAGTCCAGGGACGCGAAAAACCGCTGGCTGATGACGGTCAGGGGATAATCCGCCTGCAGGATGGCCGCCGTGGACGACAGGGCCAGCACGAAACCGACCGGAATCCCCAGAACGAGAAACACGAAAAATGCGATGAACAGGATCGCGGCCATCAGTCCCCACTCCTCTCCCGTTTGAACAGTCTCGCCGTTTCATTGAGGACGAAAAACATCATCAGGAGGCCGGACACCGGAATGACGATGTAAACCCATTCCATGGGCAGCCCGAGGGACGGGCTCGTCTGCCGGGTGCCGAGCTGCACGAGCTTGAATCCGCTGTAGGTCAGCGTGACCGTGAACGCCAGGATGAACAGCTGATTGACGGCCACCAGCACTTTCCGGGGAGTGCCCTGCAGCTTTTTCACCAAAATGTCCAGGGCGATGTGCGACCCGTACTTCACGCCGACGGCCATGCCGAGCATCGACATCCAGACGAACACGTACCGGGCCAGCTCTTCCGTCCAGGTGAACGGGTTCCCGAACACGTAGCGGGAGACGACCTGGGCGGTGACAACCGTGGCCATCACCATCATCAGCAGCGCACAGACATGGTACAGGATCTTCACGATTGCGTTTTCCAGCTTCGCCATTTCGATCCTCCATCGCACATGGCATCAATGAAAAAGAAGGAAGCGAAGTGAAACGGGTACCCCTTTCCGCTTCGCTTCCCCCCGTTCAGACGGTCAACGGATCTTTTCGATGATGCGGTTGTACAGATCGATGTCGACCGTCTTGGCGAACTCTTCGTGCGCCGTGCGGGCCGCCGCCGCAAACTCTTCGATGTTCGGCTGCGTAACCTGCAGCCCTTCGCTCTTCATCGTTTCCAGAATCTCGTCCGTTTTTTCGATGACCAGCTGGTTTTCATATTCCGTCGCCTTCCGTCGCCGCGTTGGCCGCCTGCACGATGATTTCGCGCTGCTCGTCGGTCAGTTTGGACCACGTCAGATCGCTCATGGACAGCGTCACGTATTCATACTTGTGGGCCGTCAGCGCCAGGTACTTCTGCACTTCGTGGATGCGGCCGCCGTAGATGAACGGAATCGGGTTTTCCTGGGCTTCGATGACGTTCTGCTCCAGGCTCGTGTACACTTCGCTCCACGCCATCGTCGTCGGCGCGGCGCCCATCGCCTTCCACGTCACTTCCATCGCCTTGATTTCAGGCAGCCGGATCTTCAGGCCCTTGATGTCTTCGAGGGTTTGGATCGGCTTGCTGCTCGTCACGTGCCGCGGGCCGCGGTCCCACCAGTTCAGGATGCGCACGCCGGACGCCTTCAGCACGCGGTCGGCGATTTCCTGCCCGATTTCGCTGTAGATGACGCTTTTGTATTGTTCCTCATTGTCGAACAGGTACCCATGTCACGCCAGTTCCCAGTCGATGAGCACCTTTCGGCATTTTGGTTGGAAATCATCGCCACTTTGGCCGAAAGCCGAAAGAATGACACACGGCACTTCCCGTCGCCGGGCAGTTGGGCTATAATGGAACTAACGCGCGTTCGCAAACAACACGGGAAACCACCTGATTCCGATCACACGGCATGCTCGGCTGGCGCACCGCCGAAGGAGGAGACCCATGCGCAGCGAAGACATCGCCCGATTGGCCGGCGTCTCCCGCAGCACGGTGTCGCGGGTGCTCAACAACTATCCCGACATTCCCCAGAAAACCCGCGAGAAAGTGCTGAAAATCATCGAACAGTACAATTACGTCCCGAACAATTCCGCCCGCGCCCTGGCCGGCAAAAACACGAACACGATCGGTTTCTTTGCCGTGAGCATGGGCGGACGGGACGGGCAAAACCGGATCTACCAAAACCATTACCTGTCCCCTTTCGTGGATGCCGTCATCGACAAGGCCAACGCCGCGGGCTATTATGTGCTCGTCCATACGGTGTACGCGCCCGAAGACTTCGACAAGGTGAAGCAGGCGTTCCGCCAGAGACGCATTGACGGCGGCATCGTCGTCGGCATCCGGCGGGGCATCGAAACGGTCCGGGAACTGGTCGGTCTCGGCAAGCCGCTCGTCATCATCGACTACGACATCTCGGAAATATTGGCGCATCATCTGGACGAGAAGCATTTTGCCGTCATCAATTCGCGGGACTACGAAGGCGCCTTCGAGGCGGTGCAGGCGCTGATCGATCTCGGCCACCGGCGCATCGCCTTCATCGGCGACGGCGGCAGCACGTGGAGCGGCCAGCAGCGCTATGAAGCTTACCGCGACGCGCTCGTCAAGAACGGCCTGGAATTGCGGGACGAATACGTGCTGAACGGCCAGTTCCGCAAGGATGCCGCCCATGAGGAAACGGCCCGGCTGCTCGACCGCTGCTTTGCGGAAGGCGCGGACGGGAAAAATCCCGGCGGGGAAACAGCCCTGCCGCTGCCCACCGCCTTCTTCGCCGCCAACGACGACATGGCCATCGGCGTCATGGAAGCGCTGCGCGAGCGGGGCCTTGCCGTTCCGGACGACGTGTCCCTCATCGGGTTTGACGACAGCCCGGTGTCGGCCCAGCTGCAGCCGGCCCTCAGCACCGTCCGCCTGCCGATCTACGACATGTCCCGCGCGGCGGTGGAGCAGCTCGTCGCCATGTGCGAACGGCGCCCGTCGTCCTTCAGCACGGCCAGCTTTCCGACGGGGCTCATCATGCGGGAATCGTGCCGGAAGCTGACGGCGGGCTGACCGGACATCGGCGGCTTGTTGGTGTACCGCCTGCTTTTTCTGCCGTCAACTAACACGCGTTAGCCAGCATTTTCAATACATCTTTCAAAGAAAGGAGCCGGTGCCATGAAATTCGGGTATTTTGATGACGAACGCAAAGAATACGTCATCACCACCCCGCAGACGCCGTGGCCCTGGATCAACTATCTGGGCAGCGAGGCGTTCTTCGGGCTCATCTCCAACACGGGAGGGGGGTACTGCTTCTACCGCGATGCGCGGCTAAGGCGGATCACCCGCTACCGGTACAACAACATCCCGATCGACAACGGCGGCCGGTACTTCTACGTGTACGACAACGGCGATTTCTGGACGCCGGGCTGGATGCCGGTCAAACGCGACCTCGCCTTCTACGAATGCCGCCACGGTCTCGGTTACACGCAGATCACCGGCGAGCGCGGCGGCGTGCGGGTGACGGCCCTCGCCTTCGTGCCCCTTGGCACCAACGCCGAAGTGCATCAGGTGAAGGTGAAAAACACATCGGGCGGACCGAAATCGATCCGGCTGTTCTCCTTCATCGAGTTCTGCCTGTGGAACGCCTACGACGACATGACCAACTTCCAGCGCAACCTGTCGACCGGCGAAGTGGAAGTCAAAGGGTCGGTCATCTACCACAAGACGGAGTACCGGGAACGCCGCAACCATTATGCCTTCTACTCGGTCAACGCGGAGATCGCCGGGTTCGACACGGACCGCGAATCGTTCCTCGGCCTGTACAACGGTCTGGATCACCCGAAGGCGGTGGCCGCGGGACAGGCGACCAATTCCATCGCCAGCGGCTGGATGCCCATCGCCTCCCATCAGCTGAACATCGACCTTCAGCCGGGCGAGGAAAAAACGTTCATTTTCGTGCTGGGCTACATCGAAAACCCGGAAGAGGAAAAATGGGAGGCGCCGGGCGTCATCAACAAAACCCGCGCAGAGTCGATGATCGCCCGGTTCGCCGACGATGCCCGGGTGGAAGCGGCCCTGAAGGATCTGGCGGCCTACTGGGACGGCCTCCTTTCCAAATATTCGGTGCAAACCGGCGAAGAAAAGCTGAACCGGATGGTCAACATCTGGAACCCGTATCAATGCATGGTCACCTTCAACATGTCCCGGTCCGCCTCCTATTTCGAATCGGGCATCGGCCGCGGCATGGGCTTCAGGGATTCCAACCAGGACCTGCTCGGCTTCGTGCACCAGATTCCGGAACGGGCGCGGGAGCGGATCATCGACATCGCTTCCACGCAGTTCGAGGACGGCAGCGCCTATCACCAATACCAGCCGCTCACGAAGAAAGGCAACCACGAAATCGGCAGCGGCTTCAATGACGATCCGCTTTGGCTCATCCTGGGCACGGTGGCGTACATCAAGGAAACGGGCGACTTCGGCATCCTCGACGAGCAGGTGCCCTTCGACAACAACCCGGACAACACGGCGACGCTGTTTGAACACCTGAAACGTTCGTTCTACCACGTCGTCCACAATCTCGGCCCCCACGGGCTGCCGCTCATCGGCCGGGCCGACTGGAACGACTGCCTCAACCTGAACTGCTTCTCGAAAGAGCCGGACGAATCGTTCCAGACGACCCAGAACATCGAAGGACGGGTGGCGGAATCCGTCTTCATCGCCGGACTGTTCTGCTACGTCGGCCCCGATTTCGCGGAGCTGTGTCGCCGCCGCGGCCTGCATGAGGAAGCCGCCGAAGCGGAAGCCCACATCGAAAAAATGCGGCAGGCCGTGCTGGAGCACGGGTACGACGGCGACTGGTTCCTGCGGGCGTACGACCACTTCGGCCAGAAGATCGGCAGCAAGGAAAACGAAGAAGGGCAAATCTTCATCGAGCCCCAGGGCATGTGCGTCATGGCCGGCATCGGCGTGAAGGAGGGCCTTGCCTTGAAAGCCCTCGACTCGGTGAAGGAGCGGCTGGAGACGGCCCACGGCATCGTGCTGCAAAACCCGGCGTACTCGAAATACTATCTGAACCTGGGCGAAATCTCGTCCTACCCGCCGGGATACAAGGAAAACGCGGGCATTTTCTGCCACAACAACCCTTGGGTCATGATCGCCGAGACGGTCATCGGCCGCGGCGACCGGGCGTTCGCGCTGTACCGCAAGATCGCGCCGGCCTACCGCGAGGACATCAGCCACATCCATCGCATGGAGCCGTACGTGTATTCGCAAATGATCGCCGGCAAAGACGCGGTGCGCCACGGCGAGGCGAAAAACTCCTGGCTGACGGGCACGGCGGCCTGGAACTACGTGGCGATCACCCAGGCGATCCTCGGCGTCAAGCCGGACTTCGACGGGCTCAAGATCGATCCGTGCATTCCCTCCGATTGGGAAGCCTACACCGTGACGCGCCAATTCCGCGGCGACACGTACCGCATCCGGGTGAAAAACCCGAACCGCGTCTGCAAAGGGGTCGCCTCCATCACCGTGGACGGCAAGCCGGTGGAAGGCCAGGTCATTCCCGTCGCCGGCGACGGCGGCGTCCACGACGTGGAAGTCGTGCTGGGCTGACGGGCTGACGTTTGCAGATCCGCATGCATACCGGAACGCCTTTGTGCAAAAAGAAGAAACCGGAACACCACCAGGAAGCAGACAACAAGGAGGAACCGCATCATGGCCATCATCCAGTTTCCGCAAGGATTCGTCTGGGGCACCGCCACCGCGTCGTACCAGATCGAGGGCGCGTACGATGAAGACGGGCGCGGCCTGTCCATCTGGGACACCTTCAGCCACACGCCGGGCAACATCAGAAACGGGGACAACGGCGACGTGGCCTGTGACAGCTACCACCGGTACGAAGAAGACATCGAACTGATCAAAAACCTCGGCACGAAGGCGTACCGGTTCTCCATCGCCTGGCCGCGCATCATTCCCGACGGGGACGGCGCCGTCAACCCGAAAGGCGTGGCCTGGTATCACAGATTCATCGACAAGCTGCTGGAAGCCGGCGTGGAGCCGTATGTCACCATCTATCACTGGGATCTGCCCCAGGCGCTGCAGGACAAGGGCGGCTGGACCAGCCGCGCCACCATCGACGCCTTCGTCCGCTATGCGGAAGTGCTGTTCAAGGAATACGGCGGCAAGGTGAAAAAATGGATCACCCTGAACGAGCCGTGGTGCGCCTCCTTCCTGTCCTACACGATCGGCGAGCACGCGCCGGGATACAGGGATCTGCAGATGGGCGTGGACGCGGCGCACAACCTGATGGTCGCCCACGGAAAGACGGTGCGACGGTTCCGCGAGCTGGGCATTTCCGGTGAAATCGGGTTTGCCCCGAACGTCACCTGGAAAGTGCCCTTCAGCACCCGCCCGGAAGACGCGGAGGCGGCCCGCCGGGAAATGGGCTGGCAGAACGACTGGTTCCTCGATCCCGTGTTCAAGGGCGAGTACCCGCAATATTTGATCGGCATTTTTGAAAAGCACGGGGCCAAGCTGCACGTGCAGCCGGGCGACATGGAGCTGATCCGCGAACCGCTGGACTTCTATTGCATCAACTACTACAGCGGCAACATGGTGCGCCACAGGGACGGCGCCGGCATGTTCGACGCCGAGTATGTCGACTACGGCCGCGATCGCACCGAAATGGGCTGGATCATCATGCCGGAAGGGCTGAGCAGCGTCCTGCTCCATTTCAAGCAAAAATACGGCGACATGCCGGTCTACATCTCGGAAAACGGCGCCTGCTACAACGACGAACCGGGGCCGGACGGCCGCGTGCGCGACGACCGGCGCATCGACTATCTGCGCTCCCATATCGCCGAACTCGGCCGCGCCATCGCCTCCGGCGTCAACCTGAAAGGCTATTTCCTCTGGTCGCTGCTCGACAACTTCGAATGGGCCTTCGGCTACGAAAAACGGTTCGGCATCGTGCACGTCGACTTCCGCACCCTGAAGCGCACGCCGAAGGACAGCTACTACTGGTACCAGAAGGTCGTCAAAAACAACTGGCTGGAGGTTTGAGCGTCCAACGCGCGCGCCAAAACGCAAGCGAAAAAATGAAGGAGGAAGCATGCCGCTTCCTCCTTGTTTTTGGGGTCCATGCATTTTGTATGATTTTCCACCCCTAAATTTCGAAAATGGGGCTTTCACGAACGTTTTGCATGTTTTTTCACGCAAATGGAGCCCGGTCGCCGGCCTCGTTGCCCGTTTTGAATGATTTTTCGAACAAAAAGGCAGAAACGGCCCGTTTCCGAAACCTTTTGTACGATTTTTCATCAAAAATGTCCCGGCATCCCAAATGGTCCGCCCCTGGCTTTGTCCTCCGGCCTCACGCGGTTCCCTGGCCCGTCCCGCCAGCCCGGCGCCCGCGCACGGCCATGATCAGTGCAAGCAGCGACAGGACGAAGGCCGCGATGGAAAGGACCAGCGACACGATGCCGGCGACGGTTCCGCCCGGGCTGCCCGTTTCGCCCGCTCCGCCGGCTCCCGGCGCCGCCACCTTCGTCACCGATGCGGGCCTGTCCGCCTCCGCCGGCCCCGTCCAGGCGACGACCTCCCCGTCCGCGTATGTTTGCCAGGCGTTCCAGACGAGATCTGCCGCGTCGTCCGCCACCCGTCCCTGCATGTAAAATTCGCCGAACTCGGTGGGACCAAACCCCGGCCCCGTCGCTGACCAGGTGACTTTCACGATTTTGCCGGTATCGTCCCGTTCCAGCTCATACGTCCAATCCGGCTTCGGCTCGAAACGGGTGATGTTCACGCCTTCCGGGATCCGGACTTCCACCTTGACGGTTGAACTGTCTTTCTCCGTCGGCACCCGCACGGCAAATTTCTCGTAGGTGCCCGGTGACACTTCCCGCGGATACACCACCACGTGGGCCGAGGCGGAACCGGCCGATGCCCAAAGCGTCAAGAAGACCACCGCCAACATGGAAAACAGGATTTTCTTTTTCATGTGCGAAACGCTCCTTTCTCATCCGGCTTCCATAAAACCGTCATCCTTGAATCCTCAATGGAAACCCCATCAGTGGAATCCGCATCCATGTTGTCCGCATCAATAGACCCGCATGTCATGGGTGAACGAATAGGATTGGCCGTCCGGTGCCGTCACCAGCACGCGGACCCGCCATTCGCCCGGAAACGCCAGATAGATGCCTTCGCCCGCATAGTCGTACCGGTTGAACCCGGGGAAGAAATCCCTTTCCCCCAAATCTTCCGCCGGCGCCAGCGGCACGTCGATCGGGGCCGGTTCATCCCCGTCAAACCGGGGAATGAGCTGCAGCTGCACCCGCTCCGGCCCGCCTTCGTCTTCGGGCAGCCAAACTTTCACCATGAAGCGGTTCGATCCCGGCGCATTCGGGGAAATTTGGGCCGTCATGTGGATGTCTTCGCCCATGACGTGCCAGTGCAGCGGCTTGTTGGCCGGCACGGGATTCAGGCCCGACAGCACCGCCGCGATGGCGATGACGGCCACGGCCAGACCGAAATCCACGGCGACAAGCCGTCCCGAAGGGATTCCGCGTCGCTTCATCTGCCAACGGATCGCGCCCGCCACGGGCAGGACCAGCAGCACGGCGGCGAGTTTGACCAGCAAGGCCGTTCCCCATCCGCTGTACAGGACGTACCGGAAGCCCGGCAGCATCAACCAGGTCATGAGGAAGCCGCTGGCCGCCAGCACGGCGATGCTGATCCAGGCAAAACGGACGAACGCGACGAGGAACGCCATCCGGCGGCGATCTCCGTGGCGCAGTACAAGCAGGATGAGCAGGCCGCCCGCCCAGAGGGCGGCCATCAACAGATGGACCGCATCGAAGGCAACGGTCGCCCAGACCGGCGCCGCGGCGGCCGCATGGCCGCTCGTCGCCTTGGCGGCGAGCATCAGCAAGGCGATGGCCGCCGGCGCGAAGCGCGGCCACGCCGAAAGCCGCGGAATCGGACGGTCCGGTTTCGGGGGATTCGGTTTCGGGCGATTCGTTCCCGGCTGGTTCGCTCCGGGTCGTTCTTGCGCCGCCGGACGCCCCGGTCTCGGACGTTCCTGACCGTGAAGACCCGTCGCCGGGCGATCCGCCGCGCCCGACACGGCCAGCCCGACCAGAGCCAGGACGACATGCGCCGCCCAAAGCCGGCCGAGAGATGTCTTAAGGAGTGACGCCCAATGGTCCGCCGTCCACCCGTCCATCAGCTGCGGCAATTGAAGACCGATCCAGGCGATCAACGCCAGCAGAAAAAGGCGCAGCGCCGTCAGCTGCCAGAAGGCCAGCCGATCCGATCCCGGCGCATCCGACGGGCGATCCGTCTCCGTTGTCCCATAGCCTTCCGGTCCTGCCGATCCCGCCTTGTCAGCCGCCACGCCGGATCCGCAGCCGGACCCGCGGCCGGTTGCGGCCCGCATCCATGACAACCCCGGACGCACGCGCCACAGCGCCAATCCCGCAAACAGCAGCATGGCAATCAGGTACACCGCCTTGACGCCGTGCAGCAGCATCGACTTCCCATTCGCGCCCTCCGCGTGGCGATGTGCATGCCCGCCCGCTCCCGGGCCGCCCGGCGTCTCCGTCGTCCGGGAACGGCCCGCCGTTCCCCGGCCGTCCGCCCATGCCGCCGGGTCCCCGACGTGGAACACGTAGGACGCGGCCACCGGATGGCCGTCGGCGGACAGCACCCGGTAGCTGACGGTATACGTCCCGTCCGCAAGGCGCGGCAGCGCCACGCTCACTTCCCGGCGATCCGGGCTCAGCACCGCCTTGTCCTTCGTCACTTCGCGCCCCCGGCCGTCAAAAACGCGGATCGCGTACAACCCGCTTTCCAGCCGTTCGTTGAACGTCAGGCGGACGGCATCCGGCGGCTCGTCCAGCACGCTGCCGGCGGCCGGTTCCGCGTCCGTCAGGGAGGCGTGGGCCAGCGCCGGTTCCGGCATCGCCGCCAACGCCGCACAGAAGGCAAACAAAAAGGCGGCAAACCACAGCGTCCGCTTGCGGATTGCGCCCTTTCCCGATTCCCTCGAGAGCATCCCCCATCCCTCCCCATCCATTTTCCCGGGAGATGGGCGTGATGAAAATCACCCGATGGGGCTATTTCTCGTGTTTTTTGTGACGAATGTTTGTCAAGCCGTGGCGGATGGCGTAGGCGGCCAGATTGACCCGGTTGTCGAGGGACAGTTTGTGCAGCATGTTTTTGATGTGGTTTTTCACCGTATTCTCGCTGATGTTCAGCTGCCGGCCGATCTCCCGGTTCGTCCGCCCTTCGGCGATGAACGCCGCGATCTCCCGCTCCCGGCTCGTCAGCACGTCGGGCGGCCGTTCACCGGCCATACCGCCGGCCGCCGTTTCCTCCCCGGCGGATGCCGCCGCTTTGTCCCGGCCAACCGCATCCCGCGGCCGCTCCCGGAACTGGCGGATCAGCCGGTCGGCGATCATCCGGGATCCTTCGGCGTTTTCGTCCAGCAAGGCCCGCAAATACCCGCACCATTCCTCCGGTTTCATGTTTTTCAGCAAATACCCCTGCGCCCCGAACTGGAGCGCCGTGAACAGATCCTCCGCCGCGTCGGAAACGGTCAGCATGACGATGCGGAGCTGCGGATATAGCCTTTTCAGCCGCCGCGTCGCCTCCAGCCCGCCCATGCCCGGCATGCGGATGTCCATCAGCACCACGTCGGGCTTCAGCTCATCGCACAGCTGCAGCGCCTCTTCGCCGCTCTCCGCCTCCCCCGCCACCGTGAACGCCGGATCGTCTTCCAGAAGGCTGCGGATCGCCTTGCGGGCATAGGGGTGGTCATCGACGATCAGCACGCGGTAGGCCATACCAACCATCCGTCACCCTCCGTTCCGCGTTCCCGTCAGCACCAGTTCCCATCCGGCGCCGGGCTTCGTGTCGACCGTCATGTCCGCCCCGAGTTCCCGCGCCCTTTTGCGCATGATGGACATGCCATACTTGCCCCTTCCTTCCGGCATTCCGGCGGCCGCCGGCCCGTCCGCTTCCAGCATGCGCGCCGCCTCCAGCGGATCATGCCCCTTGCCGTCGTCCCGGATCCGCATCTCCCACCCGCGGTCATCGGCCCGCAGCGCGAAGAACACCCGGCCCGCTTCCGCGTGTTTGCGGATGTTCGTGAACGCTTCCTGGATGATGCCCATCAGCGCGATTTGCTCGCGATCGTCAAAATAATCCGCCGGCACGTCCACCGAAACCGCCGTCTCCACGCCCGCAAGCAGCCGCCACTCCCCGATCCACCGGGCCACCTGCGCGGGGAACGACCCGTCCCGCTCCGGCGGCTGCCTGAGGTTGAAAATCGCCTGCCGCAGATGCCCGTCGATCTCCGCCGCCACGGAGCGCGCATCCTCCACTTTGCCGTCCTTGAGGCTCACGTTCAGGTAAAACAGCATCTGCGCAATCCGGTCATGCAGCTCCCCGGCGAGCCGTTCCCGCTCTTCAAGCACCGCCCGCGCCGCCCGTTCTTCCGCCAGACGCCGGTTCGACCGCTCGATTCGGCGGAACAGGAACGACGACACGGCGAACGACACCGCCAGGCTGAGCAGCGTGATGTACAGATTCCCCCGCTCCATCGACAAATGACGGAGCATCCATTCACTGTGGCGGATGTATTCGAAACTGCCGATGATGAAGGGCGGGAGCAACACCGTGAACCATTTCAGCGCCCGCAGCGACATGGCATCAGCCCCGTTTCCGACCCGATGGGTATTCCTGTCCACCGTTATGGCCGTCCGACCGGGATATCATCCCGACGTTGCACCGGTGGTTGTCCATTGATCTTGATTGTAAAGGGTTCCCGCCGGTCCGTCCAGCCCGGCGGCGATTTGCCGGACAACGGGTCCACCGCGTGCGCGATCCATTTGAAAAAGCGGGGCATGCCGGAGTATGATGGTGGAAGGAACCAGTACGCATTGGAGGTGTCCGGGTTGATCATCCATGAAGCGAAAGAAGGGACATACCAGGGCGAGCGGGCCATCGTGCTGAAATACGGAGCTTATTCCGCCATCCTGCTGCCGCGCCTGGGCGGCAATCTGGTCGCGTTCCGCGACGACGAGAAAGGATGGCGTTTCCTGCGCGAGCCATCCGAAGAGGAGTTTGCCGACTTTGCAAAAAGCCCGAAAGTGCACGGCATTCCGGTGCTCGTGCCGCCGAACCGGTATGACGGGGGACGCTTTGCCTGGAACGGCCGGCAGTACGAATTCCCGGTCAATGAGCCGGAGACGGGCAACCACCTGCACGGCTTTGCCGCCGACACCGAATGGACGGTGACCGGATTCGGCAGCGACGAAAGCAAAAGCTGGGTGCAGGTGAAGCTGGCTTTTGACGAAACCCATCCGTTCCACCGGCATTTCCCGCACAAGTTTTCGTTGACCCTTACATATGTGCTGTCCGGTGACGGCCTGACGCAGAAGGTGGAAGCCGTCAACGAGGGCCGCGACGCCATGCCGTTCATGCTCGGTTTCCACACGGCGGTCAACGCGCCGTTCGCCCCGGGCAGCACGCGGGACGACATCGCCGTCCGTGTGACCATCGGCGAGCGGTGGGAACTGGACGGGCGGATGCTGCCCACCGGCCGGAAACTCGCCCTGTCCGAAGGGGAAGCGCGCATGGCGGCGGGGGAAGGCGATCCGTATTTCGAAGACCTGGACAACCATTACACGGCGGCGCCGCAAGGCGGACGGAACTTCGCCGAGATCGCGGACCGCAAGGCGGGCGTGCGGTTCGTGTACGACGCCGGCCTCAAGTACAGGCATTGGATGATCTGGAACAACAAGTCCAACGGCCGCTTCTTCTGCCCGGAACCGCAGACGAACATGGTGAACGCGCCGAACGTGAACCTCCCGGCGGAAGAAACGGGCGTCATCACCCTGAAGCCGGGCGAAACCTGGTCGGAGACGAGCCGTTTGTACGTGGAGAAGCTGTGAAGCGTTGCGACGATATCAACAGCGAAAACAAGCCCCGCCTGGTCCGCCAGGAGGGGCTCAATCATTTTATGGCTGACAATCCGTCCAAAAAGAAAAAGGAGGCCGAAGCCTCCCCGATCATGATGTCACCAAAAGACCATCCGATCGGTTCTTGTTTTCCTCTTCCCGGTTCTCCGCCGGGCGGGTCTGCATTTCCTTCCGCAGCGGGAACAGACGTGCCGGACGGGCCGCGACATGCTGGTCATCGCCATCTCCTGGCGCTGGAGCCAGCCGGTCAGCTGCTGCCAGACCGGGATCAGGTCCCGGAACGAACGGTACAGCTTCTGCATCCGGTCGATCGTTCCCATCACTTCATCCAGCCCCTGGTTCAGATCGCTCACGAAACGGCCGAAATCCCTCATCGCTCGCATCCGTCCTTCCCGGCTTCCATGGAAGGTGTCTCTTCTACAGCATATGCCGACGGGCGATGAAGGTACGGACCGCGATGAACCAAAGCGCCGGCTCACCGCTCCAGATGGGCGCCCTCCACCACCCCCACTTTTTCCAGCTTCTCCCGCCTGTAATTCAGGTAATCCATCATCCAGCCCCTCTCTTCTTCCAACAATCTGTACCCGGCCCGCTGCATTTGCCAGTCGAAATCGAGGTCCAGCGACCCTTCCTCGGGATGATGAAAAAAGGAACGGACCCGCTTGCCGTGAAAATGGGAAAGATCCGCCCCGAACGATTCGATCCAGAACGGATCGCTCAAAATGCTGGCCACGCCGAGCCGGCTGTTGGCCAATTGCACCTCGTCCGACAGCAGATGGGCGATCAGCTGGAACGCTTCCGGCTTCTTCTGGCTGTTTCTTGGAATGCCCAGCAAATAATAGTCCGCAAGCGGACCGGTATCCGGCGCATCTTCAAAAACCGGGAAACTGACCAGATCCCAATCTCCTTTGTACGGGGGCGTAAACGGCCGGTCCCTGAACCCGGACGGATTGATGTCGCCCAAGTAATGACCGGCATACATGGCCGCCTGCCCGTCGGAAAACCCGAATGGATGTTCATAAATGTAAAAACTCATGCCCTTCTGTTCGTAAAGTTCATTGAAGGTTTTCTTGAATTCAAGGGCTCTTGCCCAAAGCGGACTGTCATCGTCCGGCATGCCGAATTCATCGAAAAAGCGGAGATGAAACTGGCTGAACGGCAGCGTCATGTCGCTCAACGCCAGTCCGGCCCTTGTCCCCATCTGCGGATGATTCATGATCTCCCGGGCCAGGCCGAAGACGTCATCCCAGGTCATCCCATCGGTCGGGTAGGGAAGGCCCAGTTCATCAAATAGCGTGGTGTTGTAGTATAGCGCGTAGACATCCTTGCCGAAGGGAATGCCATAGGTTCGGCCCCCGCCCAGGGCCTTGACAAAATCCAGTGCCCGGCTGTCAATCCGGCCCATGATTCCAAGGATGGTGTCGAGGTAGGGGTCCAGCGGTTCAAGATACCCGGATTTGAACAAATAGGGCGCCAGCGTGCTCTCGAACATGATGATGTCGCCGGGCAAATCTTTCTCCGCAATGTCGTACACATCCAGCGGATGCATGGCATCCCGGCCGCCGCCCAAATAGCGAAACTCGCGAATGATAAAGGTCTGTTCAAATGCCGCTTCCGGATACTTCGCCGACAGATGGTTGGCAAAATGCGTTTCGAAGGACGGACCGGCCCCCCTGTCCCAGATGACGGTGAATGGGCCGTCAATTGTTTTTATTTTCCCCCCCGATTCCATGCAGGACGCCAAAAAAAGCATCATCGCGATGACGAAAAAATTGGATAATAACAAGAATTTTCCTTTCATCCGCTCATCTCCCCAAGAAATTTGGAAAATGAATGGTTTCATGCATTCTGTCTATTTTTCCAAATTCCATCTTAACAAATAAATTATTCTTTAATTAATCAGATATTTATAATAAATTCTTTTTAAAATATATTAAACTTGTAAGCGCTTTCCATTTCCGTATGGAGGAGGTGAATCCCTTATGTGCCAAGTCGCATACACGCTGTGCTCGCCTTACTACTGCGAAGGAACGACGCGCATCAGACTTCGTTATCAATCTAACGGTGTTCCTTGCGGCGACAATAATCATCCTTGTGACTGCAAATAAAGCGTTGAAAGGGATGCTTCTTGCGTCCCTTTCATTTTACTTTTTTTGGAGGGATAACGTGTTTGCTTTGCTGATTATCCTTCAACTGCTCCTTTCTTCCGTTTTCGTTCTTTCTTCCATTTCTAAGCTGATTTCGCGCTATTCCTTCATGGAGACGCTCTCGGAAATCGGATTGAATGCCAGATACATCCCCTTGGTCTCCTTGCTGTTTCCGCTTGCCGAATTGCTTACGGGCGTGCTGCTTCTTCTGGAACCCGCAAGATGGATCGGCCAGTTCATCATGCTTTGCATGCTGATCGGGTTTGCAGTTCTTTCGATTCGGGCCATGAGTTCCAAAAACAACGAAATCAATTGCAGCTGTTTCGGTGAATTGGTCCGGGAATCCCTTGGAATGTCCACACTCGTCCGTTCGGTCGTTCTGATGCTCTGTCTGGTTCCGTTGTTCATGTTCAGGGAACCGACCGGATTGTTCGAGCTGGGACCCGCCGATTTGATGGCAGCATGGTTCGGTGTCAAGACCGATTGAAAATTCCTCAAAATAATCGGTTGAAAATTCCCCAGTAACAACGATGAAGTGTATTCGAAGCGGTCAAATTGCCACTGGTCTAGTCGGTCTGTTCAGGGTTGTTGCCGGTTGGTTCGGGCCTGAAAAAGCCCGCTTTCTTCTTTTCCTTGATGCGGTAGCTCTCCCCCTTGATGTTGATCGTGATGGAATGATGCAGGAGTCGGTCCAGTATGGCCGTTGCCAGCACTGTGTCACCAAAGATTTCTCCCCATGCGCCGTACGATTTGTTGGAGGTGAGGATGATCGATCCTTTTTCATAGCGTTCGGAAATGATCTGGAAGAAAAAATGCGCTGCGGTTTCGTCCATTGATGCTAGACTGAATAGTGGACACCGAGAATCGAGAATGCGACAATAAATTCAGCAAAATCGAGGTGTCCGAAGATGAGTCAAAAGTATGACAAAGACTTCAAAATCCAAACCGTGAGGATGAT
>Ga0310822_100127_pt1 | contig 94580 bp, 77 predicted proteins | sample P4_ome_2_FD_201313 | JGI IMG/M metagenome (GOLD analysis project Ga0310822, IMG submission 201313) | Sorghum-adapted microbial communities from Joint BioEnergy Institute, Emeryville, California, United States - P4_Day56_Rep2 | ecosystem: Engineered > Bioreactor > SSF (Solid state fermentation) >... | reverse complement strand
CCAGTTCACGCCCAAGACCGTGGAGACGGCGGAAGAGCGCCAGAGGCTAATGTTCCGGATCAAGGCGCATATCGATCCGGAGCTTCTTAGAAAGCACATCACCCAGGTCAAGACCGGCCTGCCGGGCGTGGCCTATGTGCGTCTCGACCCACGGGCCGAATGGCCGGCCGAGCTGCAGACCGGGCTTCTGCGATGACCGGCCGCCCAACTCCTGCCGAACCCAACGGAACAGCACCGGTCGCACGCTTGCGCGACGTTACGTTGCGTTACCGCAGGACAACCGCCCTCGACGGCATCGACCTGGACGTGCCGGCGGGCTGCATGGCCGGGCTGATCGGCCCGGACGGGGTCGGAAAGTCCAGTCTGCTGTCGCTGATCGCCGGCGCCCGCGCGGTGCAGGAAGGCCGGGTCGAGGTGCTTGGCGGCGACATGGAGGAGGCGGCCCATCGTCGGGCCGTCGGGCCGCGCATCGCCTACATGCCGCAGGGTCTGGGCAAGAACCTCTATCCGACGCTGTCGGTGTTCGAGAACATCGATTTCTTCGGCCGACTGTTCGGGCACGGCCGCGCCGAGCGCGCGCGACGCATCGCCGAGCTGACCGAGAGCACGGGACTCGCGCCCTTCGTGGACCGCCCCGCGAGCAAGCTCTCCGGCGGCATGAAGCAGAAGCTGGGCCTGTGCTGCGCGCTCATTCACGATCCCGACCTGCTGATCCTCGACGAGCCGACCACCGGTGTCGATCCCCTCTCGCGCCGCCAGTTCTGGGACCTCATTGCCGGCATCCGCGCCGCCCGGCCCGGCATGAGCGTGCTGGTGGCGACCGCCTATATGGAGGAGGCCGCGCGCTTCGACTGGCTGGTCGCCATGGACGAAGGCCGCATACTCGCCACCGGAACGCCCGCCGAACTGCTGGCGCGGACCGGTGCCGCCACCCTCGAGGCGGCCTTCATCGCGATGCTGCCCGAAGGGAAGCGGCAAGGCTACCAACCGGTCGAGATCCCACCGCGCGAATCCACCGGTGACGGCGCGGTCGCCATCGAGGCGCAGGGCCTGACAAAGCGCTTCGGCGACTTCACGGCGGTCGACCATGTGAGCTTTCGCATCGAGCGCGGCGAGATCTTCGGCTTCCTGGGCTCCAACGGATCCGGCAAGACGACAACGATGAAGATGCTGACCGGCCTGCTGCCGGCGAGCGAGGGCAAGGCCTGGCTGTTCGGCCAAGAGGTCGATCCCCGTGACCTCGAGACGCGCCGCCGGGTCGGCTACATGTCGCAGAGCTTTTCGCTCTACACCGAACTGACGGTACGGCAGAACCTGGAGCTGCACGCCCGGCTGTTTCGCGTGCCCGCCGAGGCGATCGAAGGGCGCGTCGCCGCGATGGCGCAACGGTTCGAGCTGACCGAGATCATGGACGCGCTGCCGAACGCCTTGCCGCTCGGCCAGCGTCAGCGCCTTTCCCTTGCGGTGGCGATGATCCACCAGCCGGACATGCTGATCCTCGACGAACCGACCTCCGGCGTAGACCCCGTCGCGCGCGACGCCTTTTGGCGGATTCTGATCGACCTCGCGCGCCGCGACAAGGTCACGATCTTCATCTCGACCCACTTCATGAACGAGGCCGAACGCTGCGACCGCATCTCGCTGATGCATGCCGGCCGCGTGCTGGTCAGCGACACCCCCGCCGCGCTGGTCAAGAGCCGCGGCGTGGACACGCTGGAAGAAGCCTTCATCGCCTATCTGAAAGAGGCGACCGGGGCAACGGCCACGGCGCCTGCAGCGGCACAGCCGGCGGCAGCCACGCCGGCCACGGTCGAAGCGGTCAAAGCAGACGACAGGCGCACCCGTCGCGCCTTCGACTTCCGGCGCATGTTCAGCTACACGCAGCGCGAAGCGCTGGAACTGCGACGCGATCCGATCCGCATGACGCTGGCTGGCCTCGGCAGCGTCATCCTGATGTTCGTCATCGGCTATGGCATCAGCATGGACGTGGAAGACCTGACTTTCGCCGTGCTGGATCGCGACCAGACCACGACGAGCCGCGACTACACCCTGAACCTCGCGGGCTCGCGCTATTTCATCGAGCAGGCACCCATCCTCGACTACGAGGACCTGGATCGGCGCATGCGCGCGGGCGAGCTCAGCCTGGCTATCGAGATTCCCCCGGGCTTCGCGCGCAATCTCGCCCGCGGCCGGCCCGTGGAGATCGGTGCCTGGATCGACGGCGCCATGCCTTCGCGGGCCGAGACCGTGCGCGGCTACGTGCAGGGAATGCACGCGCATTGGCTGAATCAGAGAGCGTCTGTCATGCCGGACGGAGAGGCCGAGGCCGACCTTGTCACCATCGAGACGCGCTTCCGCTACAACCCCAATGTCGAGAGCCTGGTGGCGATAGTGCCCGCGGTGATCCCGCTGCTGCTGCTGCTGATCCCGGCCATGCTCGCCGCACTCAGCGTGGTGCGCGAGAAGGAACTCGGTTCGATCATCAATCTGTACGTCACCCCAGTTACCAGGCTGGAGTTCCTGCTCGGCAAGCAGCTTCCCTACGTCCTTCTGGCGATGCTCAACTTCCTGCTTCTGGCGGCGCTCGCGATCACCGTGTTCGGGGTGCCGCTGACCGGCAGCTTCCTCACGCTGGCCGCGGCGACCCTGATCTATGTCGCCGTATCGACGGCCATGGGCCTGCTGATTTCAACCTTCATGCGCAGCCAAATTGCGGCCATCTTCGGCACTGCGGTCCTTACTCTCCTCCCAGCCACGCAGTTCTCCGGCCTGCTCGACCCGGTGTCGTCTCTGGAGGGAGCGGGCGCGGTGATCGGGCAGATCTACCCCACCACCTACTACCTAACGATCTCGCGCGGCACCTTCTCGAAGGCGCTGGGCTTCTCCGACCTGGAGATGTCGTTCCTTCCGCTGCTGCTCGCAGGCCCGGTGCTTCTCGGGCTCGCCGTGGCCTTCCTGAAGAAGCAGGAGACCTGATCCGTGCGTGCCGCCAACGTCCTGCATCTGGGCGTCAAGGAGCTGCGCAGCCTCGCGCGCGACCCGATGTTGCTGGTCCTGATCGTCTACGCCTTCACCTTTTCCGTCTACGCGGCGGCAACGGCGATGCCGGAGACGCTCAACAACGCGGCGATCGCCATCGTCGACGAGGATCGCTCGCCGCTGTCGGCGCGCATCACGGACGCGTTCTATCCACCGTACTTCCTCCGTCCGGAGATGATCACGCCGGCGGAAATGGAAGACCGGATGGATGCCGGCCTCGATACCTTCGCCCTCGACATCCCCCCCGAGTTTCAGCGCGACTTGCTGGCCGGAAAAACGCCGACGATCCAACTCAATGTCGACGCGACCCGCGTGAGTCAGGCCTTCACCGGCAGCAGCTACATCCAGACCATCGTCACGGACGAGGTGCGGACCTTTGTCCAGCGTTATCGCGACGATCCGAGGCCGCCGGTGGCGCTCACCGATCGGATGCGCTTCAATCCCGAGCTGAACAGATCCTGGTTCGGCGCCATCGTCGACGTGATCAACAACGTCACCATGCTGTCGATCGTGCTCACGGGCGCGGCCCTGATCCGCGAGCGCGAGCATGGCACGATCGAGCATCTGCTGGTGATGCCGGTCACGCCCTTCGAGATCATGACCAGCAAGGTCTGGGCCATGGCCCTCGTGGTTCTCGGCGCTTGCGCCTTCTCGCTGGTCGTCGTTGTGCAGGGGCTACTGGCGGTGCCGATCGAGGGCTCCGTCGTGCTGTTCCTTGCCGGCGCTGCCCTGCACCTCTTCGCCACGACTTCGATGGGCATCTTCCTGGCCACAATCGCCCGTTCGATGCCGCAGTTCGGTCTCCTGCTGATCCTGGTGATGCTGCCGCTGCAAATGCTGTCGGGCGGGCTGACGCCGCGGGAGAGCATGCCCGAGTTCGTACAGTTCGTGATGCTGGCTGCCCCCACGACGCATTTCGTGATGCTGGCGCAGGCCATCCTCTACCGCGGTGCGGGCCTGGCGGTGGTCTGGCCGCAGTTCCTCGCGCTCGCCGTGATCGGTGCGGCCTTCTTCAGCTACGCGCTCGCGCGTTTCCGCGCCACGGTCGGCACCATGGGGTAAGCCCGCGAGATGCGGCACGAGACCCAACGCCGGCGGCGGCGAGGATTGAAGGAGCTCAAACGATGCTGACTTGGCTCGTTCGGATCGTGATGGCGCTGGCGGGCGCCATCGCCGGCTGGTTCGTGGCCCGCGAATCCGCCAGTTTCGGCGTGGTCCAGATGGCGGTATCGCTCCTGCTGATCTCGCTCCTCGTCGCGGCCGCGGCGTTCTGGCCATCCCTGGTGGCGTGGCTCAGGAACAGGCGGAGGTCGGGCGACGGACGAAAGCTCTGAAACGAGTGGAACACCCACGACGGAACCATCCAGCGGCCGCCCTCGTTCTGGCAGAGACGGCCCGGCGGAATCGCCGATGCGAAGGACGTCGGCCCCTTGGCGTCGCAAGGTCGATCAGTCGTGGTCATCTGAAGCAGACGGCCGCGCGTTGTTGAAAACCCGGGAGCAAGGAATACCAGCCTGAATCCGCGCTGGATTGAGCTGAATCAAGGTCTTGGCTGAGCGGTTCCCTAATAAAGGTAGTGCCGGCGCTTTGAAGGGAGAAGAAAAGTCGCCGATGCATCGACCGACAACAGGAAGAAATCGCGAGGCAGTCCATGAGCACCACGACCGAGGATCCCTCCGCCGGACGGTTCCGATTTCCATCGGCCTACACCATTCTGTTTGGATTGATCGTTTTTGTCGCGATCCTCACTTGGATCGTTCCGGCGGGCCAGTACAAACGGACCTTTAGCGAGGAGCTGGGCCGCGAGGTGCCAATTGCCGGCACCTACGGGACCACCGAGCCAAACCCGCAAGGCATATTCGACGTTATCCTCGCGCCGATCGCCGGCTTCTACGACCCCGAGAGCTACGAGGCAAACGCGATCGACGTCGCCTTGTTCGTCCTGGTCATCGGCGGCTTCATCGGCGTCGTCGCATCGACGGGCGCCATCAACGCGGGCATCACGCAGGCCATGATGGCCCTCCGCGGGCGGGAGAAGTGGACGATCCCCGTGCTGATGGCGCTGTTCGCCTTCGGCGGCACGACCTACGGGATGGCCGAGGAGACGCTTGCCTTCTACCCGCTGCTCCTCCCGATCATGATCGCCGCGGGCTACGACGCGGCAACCGCCGTCGCGATCATCTTGCTCGGCGCCGGCGTGGGCGTGCTCGGCTCCACCGTCAACGCCTTCGCCACCGTGATCGCTTCGAACGCCGCGGGTATTCCCTTCACCAACGGCATCGTGCTGCGCTTCGTGATTCTTGGCCTCACTTGGCTTGCCTGCGTGGCCTATGTGATGCGTTATGCCGAGCGCGTGCGCCGGGACCCGACGAAATCGATCGTCGCCGACCGCAAAGCCGAGAACGAAGCGCATTTCCTGAAGGGCCGCGACGCGACAGAGTCGGTCGAGTTCACCGGCCTGCACAAGATCGTGCTCGCCATCTTCGGTCTCACCTTTGTCGTCATGATCTGGGGCGTGCTCAAGGGCGGCTGGTGGATGGCGGAAATGAGCGGGCTGTTCCTCGCCTCCGCGATTCTGGTCGGCCTCATCGCCCGGCCGGGAGAGCAGCGGTTCGTCGATGCCTTCGTCGATGGCGCCCGCGACCTTCTGGGGGTCGCGCTGATCATCGGCCTCGCCCGGGGCATCGTCGTCATCATGGATGCGGGCCACATCACGGACACGATCCTGCACTGGGCGGAGGTCTCGGTTGCGGGCCTGTCGAGCGTCGTTTTCATCAACGTCATCTACTGGATCGAGGTCATTCTTTCCTTCTTCGTGCCCTCGTCTTCCGGTCTCGCCGTCCTCTCCATGCCGATCATGGCGCCCGTTGCGGACTTTGCCGGCGTCGGCCGCGACCTCGTCGTCACGGCCTACCAGTCGGCGAACGGACTGGTGAACCTCATCAACCCCACCTTCGCTGTGGTCATGGGCGCGCTTGCCATTGGCCGCGTGCCCTACGAGCGGTGGCTCGCCTTCATGTGGCCGCTGCTCCTGATCCTCACGGTCATCATCATGGCGTGCCTGAGCATCGCCGCCCTTGCCGCCTGAAGGAGGTTTCCATGTCGATCACCTACGGCGTCCATTCCGAGGTCGGAAAGCTTCGCCGGGTTCTCGTCCATCGGCCCGGCACGGCCCTGGCCCGCCTTACCCCGTCGAACCATGATGCGCTGCTGTTCGACGACGTCATCTGGGTGAAGCAGGCCCGGATCGAGCACATGACCTTCGTGGATGCCATGCGCCATCGCGGAGTCGAGGTGGTTTTCTTGCGGGAAGCGCTCGCCGAAACCATGAAGGATGCCGAGGCGCGGCGTTGGCTGCTCGAGCGGCGCGTCAACGACGACACGGTCGGTGTCGGCCTTGCCGAGGATCTGCGAGCGTATCTGTCCGAGATCGATGCCGATGCGCTGTCCAACATCCTGATCGGCGGCATGAGCCGGGCGGAGCTGCCGATCGAGACGAAGAGCCTGCTGGCGGCGATCACGAGGCCCGAGGACTTCATCCTTCCGCCGCTGCCGAACCACATCTTCACCCGCGACGCGACCTGCTGGATTTACGAGGGCGTCACGCTCAATCCGATGCGGTGGGCCGCGCGCCGACCGGAGACGGTCAACATAGCCGCGATCTATCGCTTCCACCCGGACTTCCGCGACGCGGGCTTCCCGGTCTGGTGGGGCGACCCCGACCGCAACTTCGGTCCGGCCCGCGCCGAAGGCGGCGATGTCATGCCGATCGGCAACCGCACGGTGCTGATCGGCATGGGCGAGCGGACGACGGCGCAGGCCATCGGCCAGATCGCGCGCGCACTCTTTGCCCAGGGTGCCGCGGAGCGCGTGATCGCCTGCAAGCTGCCCATCCAGCGGTCGAGCATGCACCTCGATACCGTACTTACCTTTTGTGACCGCGATCTCGTCACCGCCTTCGCAGAGGTGGTTGACGGCATCCAGGCATTCTCCCTGCGTCCCGGCGATCGCGAGGGGACGATCGACGCGCGTGCCGAGGAGCGCCCCTTGATAGAGGTCATCGCGGAGGCGCTTGGCCTGCCAAAGCTGAGAGTCGTGGAGACCGCAGGCGATGCCTACCAGGCCGAGCGGGAACAGTGGGACGATGGCAACAACGTCGTCGCGATCGAGCCGGGCGTGGTTCTCGCCTATGACCGCAACGTCTACACGAACACGCAGCTCAGGAAGGCCGGCGTGGAGGTCATCACCATGCCCGGCAGCGAACTCAGCCGCGGCCGCGGCGGCGGGCACTGCATGACCTGCCCGCTGGTCCGCGATCCCGCGTGACGCCGCAACCTGTGATATCGAGGATCGATCATGTCCGTTAACCTGTACGGTCGGAGCTTTCTGAAGCTGCTCGATTTCACGCCCGACGAAATCCGATTCCTCCTGGGGCTTGCCGCCTCGCTCAAGGCAGCGAAGTACGGCGGCTACGAGGAGCAGCGGCTGAAGGGCAAGGAGATCGCCCTGATCTTCGAGAAGAGCTCGACGCGCACCCGCACGGGCTTCGAGGTCGCGGCCTACGATCAGGGCGCGCACGTCACCTATCTCGGACCAAGCGGCACGCAGATCGGCCACAAGGAGTCGATGAAGGACACGGCACGGGTGCTCGGCCGAATCTATGACGCCATCGAGTACCGCGGCTTCGGCCAAGCGGTCGCCGAGGAGCTCGCCGCCTATGCCGGCGTACCGGTCTACAACGGCCTGACCGACGAGTTCCATCCGACGCAGGTCCTGGCCGACTTCCTGACCATGCGCGAATACACCCACAAGCACCTCTCCGACATCGCCTTCTGCTTCCTGGGGGATGTCGGCAACAACATGGGGAACTCGCTGATGGTCGGCGCGGCCCAGATCGGTATGGACATCCGTCTGGGTGGGCCCAAGGCCTGCTGGCCCGACCCCGAACTCGTCGAGACGTGCCGCAAGATTGCGGAGCGCACCGGGGCACGCATCACGCTGACCGAGAACGTGACGGAAGCGGTTGACCGCTGCGACTACGTCTACACCGACGTCTGGCTGTCGATGGGGGAGCCGGAGGAGGCCTGGGCCGAGCGGATCAGGCTGCTCGAGCCCTATCGCGTGACCGCCGAGGTGATGAAGGCAACCGGCAACCGGCACGCCAAGTTCATGCATTGCCTGCCGAGCTTCCACAACCGGGAGACCGAGGTGGGAGAGAGGATCTTCCAGCAGTTCGGCATCGAGGCCATGGAGGTGACCGACGAGGTGTTCGAGTCCCCTGCCTCCGTCGTCTTCGATCAGGCCGAGAACCGCATGCACACGATCAAGGCGGTGCTTGTCGCCACCATCGGGAGCTGACGGGCATGCGAATCGTCGTAGCGCTCGGCGGGAACGCGCTCCTCAAGCGCGGCGAGCCGATGACGGCCGAGGTGCAGCGCCGCAACGTGCGCGTGGCAGCGGCCGCGCTTGCCGACCTCGCCCGCGACCATGACATCGTGGTGGCCCACGGCAACGGCCCGCAGGTCGGCCTGCTGGCCTTGCAGGCCAGCGCCTACAAGAAAGTCCCGCCCTATCCGCTCGACGTCCTCGGCGCCGAGAGCGAGGGCATGATCGGCTACCTTGTCGAGCAGGAGCTGATGAACGCGCTGCCGGCCGGGGCACGGTGCGCCACCCTTCTGACCCAGGTGGAGGTCGACGAGAACGACCCGGCATTCACCGAACCGACGAAGCCGATCGGCCCGATCTATACGGAGGCGGAGGCGGCTCGGATTCGCGCCGAGAAGGGTTGGGCGATGGTCGCGGAGTCGCCGGGCCACTGGCGCCGGGTGGTGCCATCGCCCGTGCCGCTGCACATCACCCAGATCCGGACCATCCGGCTCCTGGTTGAGGCCGGTATCATCGTCATCGCCGCGGGCGGCGGCGGCATTCCGGTGACGCGGTCGGAAACCGGAAGGCTGGAGGGCGTCGAGGCGGTTATCGACAAGGATCGCGCCGCCGGGCTGCTCGCAGAGGAAGTCTCCGCCGACGCGTTCCTGATGCTGACGGACGTCGAGGCGGTGTTCAGGGACTGGGGCACGCCCGATCAGGAACCGATCCGACAGGCCACACCGGAAGAACTCGACTCCATGGAATTTGCGGCCGGATCGATGGGGCCGAAGGTGGAAGCGGCCAGCACCTTCGTGCGCGCCAGCGGCGGAGTCGCGGGGATCGGCCGGCTGGAGGACGCGCGCGCGATCCTGGAAGGCAAGACCGGAACGATCGTTCGAGCGGCCTGAGGCCCGCAAACCATGGTGCGCACGGACCCGTCCGCGGAGGCGTCCTCTGACGGGACCTGCGCTTGGACAACAGGAGGGAGCCATGGACGAATTCGATCTCATCGCCGATGCGCTGAGCGCCGTGCGGATGATCCAGGGCGTTTACGGCACCAGCCACGACGGCGCCACCCGGATAGACGAGGTTGCACAGATTCTGCGGCTGCGTGCCCGGCAACTGTCCGGCGAAGGCGAGACCCAGGCACCTCGGCCGAACGCTCTCGCCCTTGCGGTCGCCGATGCCATCCGCAAAACATACGGCACGGAGCCTTGATCGTCTGTCGAGGCATCCGGTACCGGTCAACCGGTGGCCTTCCGATCGAAACGCCCGATGGGGTGCGGGTTGCGCAGGATCGCAGGAAATAGAACGACAGAATCGGAGAAAACCGATCGATGGACGTTGCGACGACGCAACCGGAGCAGATGGCGCCGTACCGGCACTCCGTTGAAGAGGTCGTGACCGCATTCAGGACGGACGCGCGGCTCGGCTTGAGCCAGGCGGAAGCGCAGGCGCGGCTCAAGCGATACGGCCGGAACGAGATGGCCGCCGAAAAGCCGGTGCCCGCGTGGAGAAAGTTCCTCGGCCAGTTCACCGACATCCTCGTGGCCCTGCTGCTCGTCGCGGGCGTGATCTCCGGAGGGTTATGGCTGTATGAGCGGGAAATCGCATTGCCTTACGAGGCAATAGCGATCTTCGCCATCGTCCTTCTCAACGCCATCATGGGCTACGTCCAGCAGGCGCGCGCCGAGAAAGCGGTGGCCGCATTGCAGCGGATGACAGCCACGCGCGCCACCGTCATTCGCGACGGATCCCGACAGAGCATCCCGGCAACCGATCTCGTTCCCGGGGACATCCTCCTCATCGAGGAGGGCGATACCATTCCGGCCGACGCACGGCTGATTCAGTCCACCGCACTCCAGACGGCCGAGGCGGCCCTGACCGGCGAAAGTCTGCCCGTGTCGAAGGACGTGGCCGCGATCCCGGAAGAGAGGAGCCTCGGCGACCGCTTCAACATGATCTTCAGCGGCACGGCGGCGACCTACGGACGCGGGCGCGCGGTGGTAACGGCCACGGGCATGCAAACCGAGATGGGGCGTATCGCCGGGCTGCTGAAGGAAGCACCGGACGAGACGACCCCCCTGCAGAAGGAGCTCGACCGCGTCGGCAAGCTTCTTGGCATCGGCGTCGTCGTGATTGCCGTCGTGATGATCGCGACGATCCTCCTCGTCGAGGACGTCAGCGGTTTCTCGGCGATCTTCGACGTGCTCATCCTGGGCGTGGCGCTCGCGGTCGCAGCGGTTCCGGAAGGCCTGCCGGCCGTGGTGACGGCCGTCCTCTCCATCGGCGTCCAGCGCATGGCGAGGCGAAACGCCATCATCCGCCATCTCGCGGCGGTCGAGACGCTCGGCTCCGCGAACGTCATCGCTTCCGACAAGACCGGTACGCTGACGAAGAACGAGATGACCGTGCGGCGGGTGGTAACCGCCAGCGGCAGCGTGACTTTGGGCGGGACCGGCTATGCGCCCGAAGGCAATCTGCGCCGGGACGGCGACGGGGCGATCGACGGTGCGCTGCGGTTCGAGTTCCTGCGCGCGCTTACCGCCGCCGATCGCGCCAACAACGCCGTATTGCAGGAGCGCGACGGCCGCTGGACGGTGCAGGGCGATCCGACCGAAGGCGCGCTGATCGTCGCGGCGCGCAAGGCCGGCCTGGAGGCCGAGGCGCTTGACGCCCGGTTCGCCCGAGTCGGAGAGGTGCCCTTCTCGTCCGAGCGAAAGCTGATGACGACGGTTCACACCGACTCCGAGCGGGAAGGACAGCTTCTCGTCTTCACCAAGGGTGCGCCGGACGTGCTGCTCGCCCGCTGTTCGCGGGAGCTGGTGGGCGAGGACATCCGGGATCTGACCGCGGACCGTCGCGACGAGATCCTGGCACGCAACGAGGAGCTCGCCGGCGAGGGCCTTCGCACGCTCGGAGTCGCATTCCGCGCGCTGCCCACAGACGGGTTTGTGCGCGAGGCGATCGACGAGCGCGTCGAGCAGGATCTCGTGTTCATCGGTCTGATCGGCATGATGGACCCGCCACGCGAGGAAGCGCAGGCGGCCGTCGCGCGCGCAAAGGACGCCGGCATCCGCCCGATCATGATCACCGGCGACCACCCCGGGACCGCGACGGCCATCGCCGCCGAACTCGGCATCGCGACCGGCGGCCGCGCCGTCACCGGTACGGAGATCGAAGCGATGTCGGACAGCACGCTCGACCGGACGGTCCAGGAGGTCTCCGTCTATGCGCGCGTCAATCCCGAACACAAGCTGCGGATCGTCGAGGCGCTGCAGCGCCATGGGATGACGGTCGCGATGACAGGCGACGGCGTCAACGACGCGCCCGCCCTGAAAGCCGCCGATATCGGCGTGGCAATGGGCATCACGGGCACGGACGTTTCGAAGGAAGCCGCCGACATGGTGTTGGCCGACGACAACTTTGCGTCGATCGTAGCGGCCGTCGAGGAAGGGCGAGCCATCTTCGCGAACATCCGGAAGTTCTTGCGCTACCTGCTCTCGTCGAACATCGGCGAGGTGATGACCATGTTCTTCGGCGTGCTGCTGGCCGATCTGATCGGGCTGACGGCGGGGGAGGACGGCGGCCTCGTTCTGCCGCTGCTGGCAACCCAGATCCTGTGGATCAACCTGGTCACCGACGGCGCACCGGCGCTCGCCCTTGGCGTCGATCCGGCGGACCCGGACGTGATGAGCCTGCCGCCGCGGCCGCGCGACGAGGGGGTGGTCACGCGCCAGATGTGGATGGGCATCCTCTTCGTCGGCGCGGTGATGGCGGCCGGGACTCTTCTCGTGCTGGATGCCTCCCTGCCCGGAGGGCTGATCGAGGGGACGGGCGACCCGGGCTATGCCCAGACCATGGCGTTTACAACGCTGATGATGTTCCAGCTCTTCAACGTCCTCAACGCGCGGTCTGACGAGCACAGCGCATTCGAGGGACTTTTCAGGAACCGCTGGCTCTGGGCGGCAATCGGGCTGTCTCTCCTCCTGCACGCCGCGGCGGTCTACCTGCCTTTCCTGCAGCGAGCGTTCTCGACCGTCGACCTGGACGCGGGCGACTGGCTGGTCTGCATGGCCGTGGCAAGTTCGGTGCTTTGGCTGCGCGAGGTGAGCAAGATTCTCGTCCGCGCCGCAGGCCGGAGCGGTCATCCGGGACCGTCGCGGGCGTGAGGCGCCGGCCTTGCCGTCTCGATCCCCGCCGCTCCGGAACCGCGCCATCCCCTGCCTCGATCCGACAAGGTCTTTCCTGAGCCGCTCCCGCGACCGCCGGATGCCCGCCCGCCGCGCCGAGACCGGAGCCGGCCCTTAGGCACCGTACGACGAACCGAGCCAACCGAGGCAACCGCCGGACATGATCTCGTGTTCTTCGAGGTGAATGGGTCAAATTTCGGGCGGAGGGGGTAATGGGCTCCCTGCGTCACACGAGATCGGGTCGGCAGGCGGATTCGACGCCCGGGAACGACCGATTCGCGGCGCTGGTCCGGCAGGCCGGCGCCGGAATCGCACAGGTCGATAGCGCCGGGCGATTCATGCTGACCAATCAGCGCTTCCACGACATCCTCGGTCGGTCCGCCGAGGACCTGAAAACGCTGCGCGCCCGCGACATCGTCCATCCCGATGATCGGCACGACTTCGACGCGCGCTTTCAATGCCTGTTCCGGGAGGGGCGAGACTATGTGGACGAGAGGCGCTATCTGCGGCCCGACGGAGTGACGGTCTGGGCCACGGCCAGCGTGGCGCCTGTGCTCGACGAAGCCGGCCGCCCGCAATCCGCCGTCGCCGTGATCCAGGACATCACCGAGCGCAAGCGAGCCGAGGCAGAGCTCCGGCGCAGCGAGGCGACCTTGCGACTGATCGCGGACAACGTCGAGGCTGTCTTCTGGATCGAGGACCTCACCGCGCGCCGGAAGATCTACGTGAGCCCCCGCTATGAGTTGCTATGGGGGCGCCCGGCGGAACGGCTCTATCAGAATGCCGAGGACTGGTTGAATTCGATCCATCCCGAGGACCGGCAGCGCACCGAGGCGGCATTCCGGCGGGGCATGACCGCAGGGCATTACGACGAAATCTTTCGCGTGGTGCTGCCGAACGGCGGCATCCGCTGGATCCGTGATCGCGGCTGGACAGTGCCCGATCCGACCGGCGAGACGCGCCGCGCAGTCGGAATCGCCGAGGACGTCACCGAGCACCACACGGCCGAAGAGCTGCAGCGCACCTTGATCGCCGAGCTGAACCACCGCGTCCGCAACACGCTCGCGGTGGTCCAGGCCATCGCTCACCAGACGATTCGCCAATCGCCCTCGATGGACGCTTTTGCCGAATCGTTCATCGGACGCGTGCAAGCGCTCGCGGACGTCCACAGCCTGCTGACGCACACACAATGGCGCTCGGCCGACCTCAAGACGATCCTTGAAAGCGCGCTGCGTCCCTACGACGCCGGCCGAACCGAATTCGACGGCCCGGATCTCGAGCTGCCGCCGAGACTTGCGCTCGCCTTCGCCCTGGTCTTCCACGAACTGGCGACAAACGCGGCGAAGCACGGCGCGCTGTCGAATCCGAAGGGATATATCGTGATCCGCTGGAATCTTGAGCCCGCCGACGGTGCCCGGCGGTTCCACCTGGACTGGACCGAGCGCGATGGACCGAAGATCGAACGGCCGGGGCCACCGCGATTTGGCACGAGCTTGATCCAGGGAACGATCCGGTATGAGTTGAAGGGAGCACTGGACCTCAACTTCGACCCGCGTGGCCTTCATTGCACGATGTCCGTTCCGTGGCCGGAATCCGCGGGGACGGAGGCTCTGCCGTCGTCGTAATCCGCATCTCCCTGAAACGGGCGGACGCCCCGCCTCATTTCGGTGCCGTGCGGATCACCGGACCCGCTCGCCGGGCGTCCTCGCCGCGGCCTGCGATAGCGGCCCGACTCGACGGCCAGTGAACCACGTCCGTTTCGAAGCGTTCCAATCCTTGGGTCACGGCGACGATGCCAGTGCGCCCCATCGAAGGCCGGCACGGAATCTCCCACCCGCACCGGGCCTGCGCCCGGGCGCGTCCCGGTTCGATATTCACGGCCCGGCCACGAGGGTTCGCCAATCATGCATTACATCGGCACTATTCTGACGGTTGCGCTGGGCCTTTATGCCCTGGTAACGGGTGTCTTCCTCATCCTGGAGAACCGACGGCCGCAATCGACCCTGGCCTGGATGCTTGCCTTCATCCTGGCTCCCGGTCTCGGCGTGCTGATTTACTTTCTTTTCGGCCGGGACCGGAAAGCCTTCAGCAAGCAGAACGAGCTGCTGGGGCAGGATCTCCGGGCGAACACTCTTCCCCTTCTGGCACCCATTCTGTCCCGCGAGGATGCGGAGATTGCACGGCTGGAGGCCGGCAGCCCCAGCCGCCGGAAGCTGATGACGCTGGTGCGGCGGAACTCCCAATCCGCGCTGACACGGCGCAACCATGTGGAGATCCAGCAGAACGCAAGCAGATTCTACCCCAGCCTGATGGAAGACCTGCGGGCCGCACGCCGTTCGATCCACCTTCAATACTTCATTTGGGGCGCGGATCCGGTCACGGAGGAGATCAAGGAGATCCTGACCGCGAAGGCGAAGTCGGGCGTCGAGGTTCGGCTGCTCTACGATCCGATCGGATCGTTTTGGCATTTGAGCCGCGCCTACGTTCGCGAGATGGAGGCGGCGGGCGTCCGAGTGGCGCCGACATCGCCCCTCTATCGCCTGCACACGATCAGCTATCGCAACCACCGGAAGATCACCGTGATCGACGGCGCGATCGGCTACACGGGCGGCATGAACATCGGCCGGGAGCACCTGGATGGCGGCCCGGGCTTCGATTTCTGGCGCGACACCCAGGTGCGCCTCGTGGGCGAAAGCGCGGCGGTTCTGCAGGCGGTGTTCGCAGTGGACTGGTACAACGCGGTCGGAGAGGATCTGTTCGCCCCCAAGTACTTCCCCGCGACCGCGACGGAGCCGGAGGGGGGCGACGTGCCGGTCCAGATTCTGACCTCCGGTCCCGATTCGCAGTGGGCGGCGATCCGGCAGCTCTACGCTCTCATGATCGTCTCGGCGCAGCGGCAGGTTCGGCTGCAGTCCCCCTTTTTCATCCCCGACGCGACCATTGCCGAAGCCCTGAGCACGGCCGCCCTGTCGGGAGTCGACGTCAAGGTCATGATCAGCGCGCGGCAGTCGGGCAACCAGCTCCCGGATTGGGCCGGGAACACCTTCATCGCGGACATCGTCGCAGCCGGCGTGCGGGTGTTCCTCTACGAGAAGGGCTATCTGCACGCCAAGACGATCAGCGTCGACTCCGAAGTCTGCTCGATCGGCTCGGCGAACCTGGATATCCGCAGCTTCAGCATCAATTACGAACTCAACGCCGTGATCTACGACCAGCGGCTCACCGCGGCGCTGGAGCGCGACTTCGAGCGCGACCTCGCCCACTGCACCGAATTCGACGCGGAAGCCTATCGCAAGCGAAATGTCGCACTCCGGTTCAGGGATTCGGTGACGCGGCTTCTCTCCCCCTTGCTGTGAACATCGGTTCCGTTGCAGTCCCGGGCCGGATCCGGTCGCCGGCCTCCGCGCTGCATGCAGTGCCCGCCGACCGCATGGAACCCATGATACGGGGCCGCATTGACAGGTCGGTGTCGAACACGGCCGGACCACCCAAGGAACAAGAACTGGGAAAGGACCGTCGAGAGTCGCAGGTTGTGCGCGCCTTGCCCCCTTCCCAGCGCCGACCGCCCCGGCGCTCGCGGCATTCGCGGGCACGTCGGTCACGACGGACCCGCCGCCCCGCCCTTGCCGGAAGCCGCCGCTGCCCGGTGGAGATCCCGACCGAAACCCGGTTGGCGTTTCCAATCGAAATCGGTGACACTGCCGCAACGGGACGCACACTCGCGCGGACCTCGCTTAGCCGCTCGGCCGTTGCCATCTGCATCGACCGGATCGCCATGGAGGAAACACCGAATGAAATCCGTCGCCCCGGCCCTTTTTCTCGCCGTTGTTACCGTGATCTCGGCTCTACCCGCCCACGCGCAGCAGCACGACGTGCCGACCGCTGAAGACGCCATCGCGGCGGGTCGGGAAATCTATCGACGCTGCGCCGGTTGCCACAGCCTACTGCCGGGCGAGAACAAGACCGGGCCGACCCTGTATGGCCTGTTCGGCCGGGAGGCCGGCAGCGTCGAGGACTACGACTACTCCTCCGCCTTGCGGCGTGCCGAGATCGTCTGGACCCCGGAGACGCTTGACGCGTTCCTCGCCGCCCCGTTCCGCGTCGTACCGGGCATGAAGATGATCTACGGCGGCGTGCAGAGACCCGAGGATCGGGCGAATCTGATCGCCTTCCTGCAGAACGTGCTGGCGGAACCGCCGGCCGCCGTGGCCGAAGTCGTGGAGGAGGCGGCCGAGGCCGATGGACCGCCGACCACGCCGGCGCGGATCCTGGAGACCGACCCGTCATTGGCGGCCGGTTATATCCCGGACGTCCGCTACACGCTGAAGACCGGCATCGCCGAGGGTCGCATGGTGTTCATCGGTGTGGGCGGCGCGATCGACGGGGTCGTCAACCCGACCCTCACCGCCACTGAAGGCGAGGTCGTGCAGATCACGCTCATCAACGGAGAGGGCGCGGTGCACGACATCGCATTCGAAGAGCAGAATATTCGCTCGCAGCGTCTCCTCGGCTCGGGCGCGAGCACGACGGTCGCCTTCCGGGCCGGATCGGCCGGCGAGTCGGTCTATTTCTGCACGATCCCGGGTCACCGCGAATCGGGCATGGAGGGCCGATTCGTCGTGACCGCGCCCGCGCCGCCCGGGCCGGTGGCCGAAGAAGAGGAGGAGGTCGGCAGCATCGTCTCGCTCGACCCGACGGCCGTGCCCCCGCCCATCGATTGGCGCGAGCCGAAGCGCGTCAAGGTCGAGCTCAAGAGCGTGGAGCTCACGGGCATCTTGGCCGACGGAACCACCTACCAATACTGGACCTTCAACGGCACGGTACCGGGACCGTTCATCCGCGTGCGGGTCGGCGATACCGTCGAGCTCACGCTGGCGAACGATATCGATTCGTCGATGGTCCACTCCATCGACCTCCACGCGGTGACCGGACCGGGCGGAGGTGCCACCCACACCCAGGTTGATCCCGGCGACGAGAAGCGGATCGAGTTCAAGGCGCTCAAGCCCGGCCTTTACGTCTATCACTGCGCGACGCCGATGGTGGCGCACCACATCGCCAATGGCATGTACGGGCTGATCCTCGTCGAGCCGGAGGAGGGGCTGCCACCGGTCGACCACGAGTTCTACGTCATGCAGGGCGAGATCTACACCCACGGGACCTTCGGCGAGACCGGCACGCAGGAGTTCAGCGTTGACAAGCTGCTGAACGAGGACGCGGAGTACGTCGTCTTCAACGGCACCGTGGGCGCGCTCACCACCGAGCATCCGATGCACGTCCGGGTTGGCGAGACGGTGCGAATCTTCTTCGGTGTCGGCGGGCCGAACTACACCTCCTCCTTCCACGTGATCGGCGAGATCTTCGACAAGGTCTACGAATGGGGCGACCTCGTCAGTCCGGCGGCGCAGAGCATCCAGACGGTGAGCGTGCCGCCCGGCGGTTCGGTCGTGGCCGAGTTCACGCTCGACGTGCCCGGCCGCTACCTGCTCGTCGACCACGCGCTCTCGCGGGTGGAGCGCGGGCTGGTCGGCTTTCTCGTCGCGGAAGGCGAGGAGAACCCGGAGATCTACAAGGCCTACTCCCCGGCCGCGGAGGGGTCGGGACACTGATCGCCGGGGAGGCAATCCCACGGTCCGCGTGCCGGCCGCGATCGTAACCGCCCCGCCGGGGCGGGAGCGACGCGGCCGCTGCTCGGCCCGCGGTACCGGCCGGGCCCGCCGCGGTTTTACGGAATTTGATCCAGGGCAAAGAACTCTCTTGAGGCTGAGCCCATATTCCCGGCACAGGGGTGGTTCGGGGCGGGTACGCGGCCCCTCCCCGCCGCGCCATCCGGACGCTATCTTGATCTTGGTCCTTGCGAGAACGAGCATGGCAATGAGGCACGAGACAGCCGTCGATCTTGCACGCCGCCGCCTTTATCGGGTCGGAGGCTGCATCTGTCTTGGCGCGGCGGCGGTCGGTGTCGTTCTGCCGCTGCTGCCGACCACCCCCTTCCTGCTGCTTGCCGCCTGGCTGTTCTCGAAATCCTCGCCGGCCTTGCACCACCGCCTCCTCAATCATCCGCGATTTGGTCCACTCCTGCGCGACTGGCAGCGGGAGCGGGCCATCCCACGCAAGGCGAAGACCGCGGCGATCGCCGCGCTTCTCGCAAGCTGGTCGGGGCTGGTGCTGACGGTCGATGCGATGGTCGCCGCGGCGGCGGCGGCCGTGATGGCGCCCGTCGGCCTGTTCGTCGCCACGCGGCCCCTGCCGCGCCGCAGCCAAGCCGGGCCGAGCTCGCCGTCGACGGGCGCCGAGGTGTAAGCCGGAAACCATTCCTCGAACCACGCACCGATTCCAGACCATGCGACCGGATCTCCTTCGGAAATTTGAGGCACAGCGCGTGCCGCGCTACACCAGCTACCCAACCTCGCCGCATTTCACGCATCCGATCGACGACGGCGCGTACCGGCGCTGGCTCTCCGCCATCCCCGAGGATGCATCCCTGTCCGTCTACCTTCATGTCCCGTTCTGCCGGACGCTCTGCTGGTATTGCGGATGCCACACCAAGATCGTCGCCCATGACGCGCCGATCACCGCCTACCTTGACGCGCTGGAGCGTGAGATCGACCTCGTTGCCGCGGCACTGCCGCGGCGCATGGCCATTGCCCACCTGCATTGGGGCGGCGGGACCCCGACGATCATGGCGCCGGAGGCATTCCTGCGTCTGATGACGCACCTGCGGGAGCGCTTCGCCTTTTCCGCCGCGACCGAGATCGCCGTCGAAATAGACCCGCGGCGCATCACCCAGCCGATGATTGACGCGCTCGCCGCGTCCGGGGTCACACGCGTGAGCCTCGGCGTGCAGACCTTCGACCCCGTCGTCCAGAAAGCGATCAACCGGATCCAGAGCTTCGAACAGACGGCTCGCGCGACCGAGGCGCTCCGCGCCGCCGGCGTTGCCGGCGTCAACTTCGACCTGATCTATGGCCTGCCGCACCAGACGACCGAATCGTGCAAAGAGACCGTCGAGCAGGCGCTCCGCCTCGCGCCCGACCGGTTCGCCGTCTTCGGCTACGCGCACCTTCCCGCGCTCAAGGCGCATCAGCGCCTGATCGACGAAGCGGCCCTGCCAGGCGCCGCCGCCCGATTCGCGCAGTTCCAGACCATCGCCGAGCGCCTGACCGCGGCCGGATACCGGCGAATCGGCCTCGACCACTTCGCCCGGCCGGGTGACGATCTGGCGCGCTGCCAGGACGCGGGTACGCTCCACCGGAACTTCCAGGGCTACACCAGCGACCCATCCACCATACTCATCGGATTCGGGGCTTCGGCCATCGGCACCTTGCCAGAAGGCTATGTCCAGAACACGCCGGCGATCCGCGAGTATCGCAATGCGCTGGCGGAGAACCGGCTGCCGGTTCGGCGAAGCCGAACCCTGACGCCCGAGGACCGTCTGCGCGGCGACATCATCGAGCGGATCATGTGCGACTTCGGCGTCGATATCGGCGCGGCGATCGCGCGGCACGGCGTTACGGACATTTGCTTTGACACCGAGTTCGCGCAACTTCGGGATCTGGAGCGAGACGGGATCGTGCGCCTGGACGGCCTTACGGTCCGGGTGGAGGAGCCGTTCTGGCCGCTCGTCCGGTCCGTCGCCGCCGTGTTCGACGCATATTTGCAGCCGGAGGCCAACCGCCACGCCGCTGCCGTGTGACCTCCATGGCCTCCCGAACGCGGAGGCTGGCCCGCGACCGAGCCGCGGCCCGCACCATCGTCAGAGATTCAAGCGATCGTCCCGCCGCAGAGGCGATACGTCCAGAAGCCGTCGCCCGATGGCGCGGCCGATTCCGAGATCGTCGCGGGGGGCGTCCGCCGCCATACCGACGTTCATCGATGGCCGCCGCAGCATCCCTTCGCGGCGCCGCTGGAAACCACGCGGCTCGTGCAACGCGCGCCCGCCGGCCGGTCAATCCAATGGACGCCGCGAAAACGATCCCGGAAACGCGCGATACCGAGTTCGATCGCGGCCGCTCTCGAATCGACGCCGGTCACGGTCATCGTCGCGACAGGCAGCCGCAGCGGGAGCCCCTGGTACGCCGTCGCATCGCTGTAGAAGACGATTCGATAGGATCTTTCCGACATTCCTCCCTCCCTGGGACTGGTGCCGCGGCACCCCTCCTGACGGATGCGTCAATCCAGTCCTCAACTTGGCCCATCCGACGCGACGGCGGGTTGAGCTGGATCAAACCATCGGCCTCTGTCGATGCCCGGCGTGTCAAGCACGGCACGCCCCACTGCGAGACGAATGCGACGCCGCGCCGACAACGCGGTCCGGCGTTGACGGGCGTCGACGCCGCCGAGTAATTCCGTCGCGAACCCTCTGGAGGATCCCATGCGCATTCAGGACAGACCAGTGCTGCGCCCTCGCAGCGTAGCCGGGGCGGGCCGATGACCCCTCGCCTTTCCTTCTCTGGGGCCGCCGGAACGGTGACGGGATCCTGCTTTCACGTCGAGCATTCCGGAGGACGATTTCTTGTCGACTGCGGCATGTTCCAGGGCTCCAAAACTCTGAGGGAACTGAACTATGGACCCTTCCCGTTCGACCCGACGGCCGTTGATTTCGTCCTGCTGACGCACGCGCACATCGATCACAGCGGGCTTGTGCCCAAGCTGGTCAAGGCCGGGTTCCGCGGCCCCGTTTTCACCACCTCCGGGACCAGGGACCTGCTCACCTTCATGCTTCCCGACAGCGGATACATTCAGGAGACGGACGTCGAGCGCCTGAACCGGCGCAACCGGCAGCGCGGCCGCGACACGGTGACGCCGATATACACCCGTGCCGACGCCGAGGCCTCCCTCCAACGCCTGCGGGCGGTGGAATACGAAGACTGGATCGTCTGCGGGCCGAAGGTACGCGCCCGCTATTGGAACGCCGGGCACATCCTGGGGTCAGCCTCGATCGAGATCGAGATCGAGGTCCGCAAGGAGCGGCGTCCTCTCCGGCTGCTGTTCTCCGGCGACCTCGGTCCGGACCACAAGCTGTTCCATCCGGTTCCGACCGGCCCGGCGGAACTCGATTACGTAATACTTGAGGGCACCTACGGCGACCGCGATCGTCCGGCGGTTTCGCCCGCGGGGCGCCGCGAAATGCTGCGGCAGGAGGTGCTGACCGCGCTTGCAAGGGGTGGCAACCTTCTGGTTCCGGCGTTCGCGATCGAACGCACGCAAGAGCTGCTGCTCGACCTTGCTCACCTTTTCGCAAGCGGCACGATCCCGGCGGCACATGTCTTTATCGATTCGCCGCTGGCGATTCGTGCGACGGAGGTCTTCGCGGTGCACGCCCATAGTCTGGAGGACGTTACCGCCGTACCGGCCCCCTTCAAGATGCCGAATTTCCATTTCCTCGAAACCGTGGAGCAGAGCATGGCGGCCGGCCGGATCGAATCCGGCGCGATCATCCTGGCGGCAAGCGGAATGTGCGAGGCCGGCCGGATCCGTCATCACCTGAAGCAGCACCTGTGGCGGTCCAACACCACCGTCCTTTTCGTCGGATACCAGGCGCCCGGGACGCTCGGCCAGGTTCTGATCGGGGGGGCAAAATCGGTACGCATCCACGGCGAAGAGGTCACCGTCCGCGCCGCAATCCGCAGCCTCGACGTCTATTCGGGACACGCCGATCGCGCGGAGCTCCTCGCCTGGATGCGGGAGCGGTTGCCGATCCGTTCGGGCGTTTTCCTCGTGCACGGCGAAGGCGATTCGTTGCGGTCCCTCAGATCGGCCCTCCTCGCCGAACGCCTCCCGCCCGACCGGGTTCTTATCCCGCAGTTGGACGAAACCTTCCTCCTTGTGGCCGGAGGGCCGCCCCGCGAGGCGGAGGGGCCGCGACGGCTCCCGCAGCGGGTGGTCGACAGGCCCGACTGGCACAATGCATACGCCGCCCTGGTCCTCGATTTGCAGCACGCCCTGCAGGAGCGCCGGAGCGATCGAGACCGGGAGTTGCTGATCGCGCGGCTGCGGCAGGTGCTGCAGGATCATCGCGAAAGCGTCTGAGACTGCCCGGGGGACCTCTGCGACGCGGGCTGCCGACTCATGGCCGCATTTCGGCGACGTCGTGAACCTGCACGCGTTCGGCGCTGGTGCGCAGCAGGATCCGGCAGGCGCGCAGTTCCTCGCTGCCGTCGCCGACACGGACCCACAGCGTCACCGCACCGTCATCGAGCTGCCGCTGCAGAATACTGGCGTGCGCCCGATCGAGCCACGGATCGAGAAGACACTGGGCGCGGTCGCCCGCTCGACGCGCCCAGTCGACGAACAGCCGGGCGATCGGGCCGGCCGAAGCAACGAGCGGCCCGGCCTTCCCTGCGACACCGATTTCCGTGAAGCCCTTTTCCGTGAAGCCCTGGGGCCCAGCGGTTTCGTCCCCCTTCCCGGCGGGCTCGCCGGACAGCCAGCCGAGCCGGGCGAGGGTCTCCCGGCCGGCGACGATCGCCACCCGGTCCCCGGCGAACCCTTCGTCGCGGAGCGCCTGCAGCGCGGACCTCAGCGTGTCGACATCCCGAAAGATGCCGAGCGCCAAGCGCAAACGGTGCGTGCTTGCGATCACATTCATCACCGGATCATCCGCGCTGCCACCCCATCCTGGACCTGCGGCGCCGAGACACCGCCGAGCACGATGCCGAACCTCATCTCCCGTGCCGCCTATGCTAGAGCATGGAGGCCGAGGACAAGGCCTCTCCCTCCGCGAGATCGGCGAGTTGGTCCGGATCGCGGAGGCGGATCCGATTGCGGCCGCACATCTCGATGACTCCCATCCTGCACAGCTGGGAGAGCACACGGCAGGTCGTCTCGATGGTGAGGCCGAGATAATCGCCGATGTCCGTGCGCGACATCGGCAGGCTCAGTTCGCACGCATCGTCACCGCGCTCCTCCGCCTGCTCGGAAAGACGAAGCAGGAAGGATGCAATCTTCTCCATCGCCGACTTGCGGCCGAGCAACAGCATCTGGTCCTGCGCGGTAGCAAGCTCTGCAGCAGTCAGCGACAGAATCCGCCGCGCCAGTCCGGGAACTTCGTCGTAGAGGCTCTCGAGCCGTGCACGCGGGTAGCGAATAAGCGTCACGTCGGTGACGGCCTCGGCCGTGTAGGCATAAGTGTCGCACAGGCCGATGCCGACCCAGCTGCCGGGATACGCGAAGCCGGTGATCTGGCGCCGGCCGTCGGGAAGCAGCTTGTAGAGCTTGAGCACGCCGCCTACCACCTCGAACAGGGCATCAGCCGCATCGCCCTCGTAGAAGGCCGTCTCTTTCGCACGCAGGCGCCGATGCACCGCAAGCGCCGCCAACCGATCGCGGGGCGGCACGGTCACGGTTTGCGGGGCGGCTTTCGCCGCGATGGGGCCGCGCAGGGGAACCTGTGTCGAATGGACCGCCTGTAGCATTCTTGCCTCCTCCGGAACCGATGTTTCCGATGGATGGCAGCCTAGCGGTACCACGTCACAGACCTATGGCAGTGCGCCTGCGTCTTGGTGATAAAAGGAAACGCTTTGTGACAGAATGTGACAAACAGCCCGTAGAAGGGGTGCTGGGGCTGTCGGCCGCACCTCGCTAAGGATTGAGGTCGCCATCGGACGACTCGTCGTTCGCCGGTATGAATTTGCACCAGGTAACGAACGCCGGGCGGAAGCCGGCGGCCTCAAGGTCCGAAGCGACCATCCCCGGGCGGTGGGGGCAGGTCGCACCGGCGATGGGCTGGCTGATCTGGATCGTGGAGCATCCGTGCTGCCGCGCCACGGTCTCGATTGCCCGTATCATTTGCCGGGCCGTCCCTTCGGCCTTGCCCGGATGGAACGCAACGGCCGTACCGACGTGAAGGCGCCGCCCGCACCGGGAATCATCCGCGACGTCGTAGGCGAAGAGACCGTGAATGTACCCGCGGGCGTCCTGCAGAGACATGATTCCGCCACGCGTGCCTCGTTGCCGACCGCCACCGGTCAGCGCCCGGACATGGGTTCGCCAGCGCTCCAACGTCAGGCCGGGCTCGACGGCCTGCACGAGCGGGTAGGCCTGGGCGACCTGGTCCGGTCCGATCGGCTTTATGATGAGATGGAATTCCATAGCTTCACCGCGCGCCTCAAAAGCCAGGACCATGCAGGCTAAACAGGACCATGCAGGCTAAACCGCCACATGTCCTTGACATAGACCAAAACGGCGACGCCCACCGATGCAGCCGGTTGGTCGGGAACCTCAAGATCGGTTCGCGCGCGGAACGACCAGAGCTTGATCCAGGTCAACGCCTTTGGCGCGGACAGAGCATCAAATAGGTTCGCTGAAACAACCAGCAGAAAGCCGACGGGAGTTCTTCATGATCAAGACGATCCTCGTCCCGGCCGACGGAAGCCCCGCGTGCGAAGCGACGCTGATCGTCGCCGTGGAGCTCGGCCGACGCTTTGCCGCCCATCTGGACGCCCTGCACGTCCGTCCTGACGAAACGAGCCTGATCCCCTATGCCAGCGACGGGATGTCGGCCACCATGATCGATCGCATCATCGAGGAAGGCCGAAAGGCAGCCGACAAGCGGGCGGCCGCCGCGAAGGCCGCGTTCGAGCGGCTCAACACCGCCGGGGTTTCGACGAGCTGGCATATGACGCGTGGCCCAGAGGCGGAAGTCGTCGCGGCCACCGGGCGGCTGAGCGATCTCGTCGTTATCGGGCGGCCGGACGATCCGAACGAGATCTCGTGGCGGGCGACGCTCGACGCGCTCCTGTTCGACACCGGCCGACCAACCCTGATCCTTCCCCGAAAGCCGACGTCGGGCCTCGGCCACCGCGTCGCTATCGCCTGGAACGGCAGCGCCCAGGCCGCCGGCGCGGTCGCCGCCGCCATTCCCTTCCTTCGGACCGCCGAACAGGTCACGATCCTGAGCGCCGGCCCCATCAACCCCCATGCTTCGACCTCCGGGCTCGTTACCTACCTTGCCCGGCACGAGGTTCAGGCCGTGGCAAAGACGTTCGACCCAGGCTCAGCGCCGGTCGGAAACGCCCTGCTGGAGCAGTGCCGGCTGTCGGGGGCCGACCTTCTCGTGATGGGGGCCTATGGCCGCAGCCGGCTGCGAGAGATGATCCTCGGCGGCGCCACGCGCGAGATCCTCGCGGAGGCTGATCTGCCGGTGCTGATGAGGCACTGATCGGCTCGAGTCATCAAAGCAGAGACGGACCTGTCCCATGCTGAAGACCATAAGACTGGAGCTGGCGCGAAACCCCGGTTACCCCGAGGGAAGCCCGCGCCATGGCTACGAAATCGTCGCCCCGCTCGACGCCGATGGTTACATCGACCTCGAGGAATGGCGGAAAAACCGCAGTGCCTGCCGCGTGCGGCGTTTCTGGGGCGATCAGCCCGACGAGCAGGGCGAGCTGATTCATGGACGCAGGGGCTGGGCCATTTCCTATGTTCCCGGGGAAGCCGATGACGAGCGTATCTTCCGCCTCGACCGCCATGTCTTTCAGGTCGGCGAGTACATCTCCATCAGCGAGCCGGACGACGTGACCTACACCTTCAAGATCGTCTCCATAACGTAGCGATCAAGACCCGCTGCACGGCGCGCCGCGTCCGGGTGCGCCCGCAGGCGGCTTCAGCCGTTGATCGCGGTAACCCGCCCGCCTTCGGCGACGAGCACGCGCAGCCCCCGCAGGCTTTGTATTCGCGCCGCGATCGCGGCATCGGTCATCAAGGCAAAGGCGGTGGATAGGGCGTCCGCCGTCGTTGCGTCGGCGGCGACGACGGTCACGCCACGCGCGGCGCGCGCGCTCCCCCCGCTCCGTGGGTCCAGAAGATGGGTGTGTCGCCCCGCCGGATCGAAGAGCGTGCCGTAGCCCCCGGAGGTGGCGACCGCGGCGTCGGTGATATCCAGCTTCTCCAAGAGCCGGGAATCGGTCCCGGAGCGCGGATCGGCAAGCCCTACGCGCCAGGGTCGCCCGCTCGGATGCCGCCCCAGCGCGCGAACCTCTCCGAGATCGAGCAGTACCTCGCCGATGCCGTTCGCGCGCAGGAGATCCGCCACCTTGTCGGTGATGTAACCTTGGGCGATGCCGTTCAGCGTGATCGCCATCCCCGGCCGCGCGAACCGGATGCGGTCGGCTTCCACCACAACGCCACGCCAATCGACAAGCGGCAGAACCTTCCGGAGGTCGGGCCCGGCCGGATCGGCGTCGGGCCGCGCGAAATGCGCCGCGTAGAGTTGCCACAGCGGCTGAACGGTGACATCGAAGACACCGTCCGTGGCCCGGCTGACGGCGGCCGCCCGCCCGAGGAGCTCGACGAGCTCGAGCGGGGGCACCTCCAGGGCGCCCGCGGCATTGAGGCGAGAGACGGCCGAGTCGGCACGATAGAGGCTGAAGATACGCTCCAGGCGTTCGATCTCGGCGACACAGAGCTCGATGAGCCGCCGCGCCTGCGCTTCGTCGGGATGCCAGAGCTGGATCGACGCCTCCGCTCCAAGCGCGACGCCGCGCCAGACATGGAGACCTCCCACCGCCCTGGCGGCCGCAAGGCGGCCGGTTGCCAGCGAGAGGCCGGCCGCCGCGCCCGCGATGGCGAGGAAGCGACGCCGTGTGTGAAGCGCAACCATTTTCCCTCCGCGCTCAGTGTGTCGCGTGCCCGCCGTGGTCGGCTGAACCGCCGTCGTCGGCGCTACCGGGCTCCGCCTCGACCGGTCCCAGAACATAGCTATCGGGAATCTCGTCAAGACGTGTGACCGTCCCACCATGCGTTGCCGCAAAGTCCATCGCGGCGACCCGATCGGAGAAGGGAATCGCTTCCGGCATGCCCATACCGCCCATGCGCCGGCTGCCGATGACGAACCATGCCTGACGCGCCTCGATCCAGGTCCCGGGCTCTGGCTGCTCCCAGTTGGCCTTGCCCATGTCGTTGACATAGATCGCGGCGATGTTCTTCGGCTCCTCCGGCAGCCGCGTGAAGACGATCGTGTCCCGCACCGACGAGAACCAGATCGGCAATTCGCGCCCGACAAGATGGATCTGCCCCTTCGGACCCTCGTGGTCCTGTAGCAGCATGCCGCAGTAATGGCCCGTCGCCTCGCCCGTGACCTCGACCGGCGGCGGCGGCGGCGCGGGCTCGGTATCGCCGCAGGCGGCGAGCACGACCAGAGCAAGACCGAGCAACGGACGGCGAAGCCTCATGGCTCTCTCCTTTGGAACACAACAATGGCCGCGGCGAGAGGCAGGACCACCCAGCTCGCGAGCGCAGCGATGAGAGCCACCGTGGAAATCCGGCCGGCTTCCCCCGGCCCGACCATCCCGCTGTAGAGACGGGTTGCCTCGCTTCCCGAAAGATTGAACAAACGATAGGCGTCGGTCGGGTTGAAGAGCAGCAGGACGTCCAGCATCGCCGCGGAAACAGCTCGACCCTGGTCGGCGACGAGTATCCCCAGAAGCAGCATGTCGTAGAGCAGCACGAAGAACAGCCATATGCCGACCGCCAGGCCCGCGGCCGTCGCCCGTTCCCGGACCGCGACGCTGGCAAGGCAGCCCAGGGCAACGAAGACCGCGCCCAACAGGATCGATGTGGCGACCATGGCGGCAAACGCCGCCCAGGCGTCCGCCCCGATGCTGCCGCGCATGGCAAGCGCCGCCGCCGCGGCGCCGTAACCCAGCATTGTTGCTGCCGCAAGAATCGCCGTATGGCCCAGGAACTTCCCGACGAGCACCTGCCAGCGGGCCAGCGGATAGGCGAGCAGGAGCAGGAGCGTGCCGCGCTCCTGCTCGCCGACGATGGCGTCGAAGGACAGCAGCATCGCGATGAGCGGCAGAAGGAAGATGGACAGGCTTGCCAGGCTCACCACGACGACGGCGAGCGGATCGGCGTCGACCGCCCCCACCGGCGCCGTGCCAAGAAGCGCGAGAGACAAGGCGAGGGCCGCGAGGAGACCGGTGGTCGCCAGCACCCATCGGTTCCGCAGGCCGGCGCGAATCTCCTGCCCGGCAACCACCGCGATCGGCATCATCGCTTCGCCTCCTCACCGAATTCCCGATAGAGTCGGTCGAGCCCCGGCGTTTCGATTTCGACATCCTCGACCCAGGTCCGGAGCTGCATCAGGCGCTCGAGCAGCGGCATCTTGGCGGCCGGCTCGCAGGCGAGCAGCAGCGTGCGGGCGTCGGGCGATTCGAAGCGAGGGTGGCCGCCGAGCTCCGCCAGGACCCGATCCGTGGTGCAGGGGCGCACGCGAACGCGCACCAGGATCGGCATGGCGGCCCGATTGCGCAATTCCGTCGCCGTCCCATAGGCCACAAGGCGCCCGCCGTGCATCACGGCGATGCGGTCCGCATGCGGTTCGATCTCGGCAAGGGCGTGCGTCGAGACAAGTACGGTCGTGCCTTCTTTCCGGAGCTCGCCGACGGTCTCGTAGAAGTCGAGGCGCGAGGCCGGATCGAGGCCCGTCGTCGGCTCATCGAGCAGCAGAAGCCGCGGCTCGCCGATGAGCGCCTGGGCCAGACCCAGCCGCTGCCGCATGCCCTTCGAGTAGGTCCCGACGCGCCGACGCGACGCGTCGGCGAGACCGACGCGCGCCAGGATCTCCCGGTTCGTTGCCTTTGGCGCGCCCTTCAGCCCGGCGTAGAAGTCGAGAAGCTCGAGCCCGGTCATGGCGGCGTGAAAGGCGACGTTCTCGGGGAGGAACCCGACCTGCCGCCGCACCGCCGCACCCCGCCGGCCGGCAGGATCCTCGCCGAGGACGCGGACGCATCCGCCGGATGGCCGGATGAGACCCAGAATCAGCTTGATGAGCGTCGTCTTTCCGGCGCCGTTATGGCCGATCAGGGCAACGACTTCGCCTGCCGCCAAGCCGAAAGAGACGTTCTCGAGGGCCCTCACCGGCCCGTAACGCTTCGTCACGCGGCCCAGCGCGGCGATCGGTTTCACGGTAATCGGTTTCACGGGGCCCTCCCGCCGAGCACGGCCGGCGGCCGCATCAGGGGCGCCGTGTCGACAACCCCGCCCGGATAGAGCGCCGGAAATCGCGCCTGGGCCCAACGGATCACCTGCACGGCCGGGCTGTTGAGAAGAAGCTTCGCCTGCGGCAGCGTCCACAGGATCTCGTCCATAAGATCGTTCGGCCGGTAGGGATTGTCGGCAATGCCGTCTCCGTTGAGGTCGAAGGCCGGATTATCGCTCCAGTAGTTGCCGCGGCCCTCATGCGTCCAGTCGAGGAGCCGCGTGCCGACATACTTGACCTGGGTACGGTTGGCGACGAAGGCGTTTCCGGTCACCCGGTTGCGCTCGGAGCCGGCGGTGAAGTGGATGCCTATGGGGCAGCCTTCGAACCAGTTCCCCGCGATGACGTTCTTGTTCGCGTTATAGATGAAGGCGCATTTCTCCCGGCCGTTGCGCACCAGATTCCCGGTCACGACCGAGGCGTTGGTGGCGTTCAGCATCAGCCCGTGATCGCGGTCGCCTTCCGAGAGATTGTCCCGTATCTCGACGCGGTTCGAGAACATGATCGCCCAGGCGACGTGATTGCCCCGAGAGCGATTGCCGATCACGGCGCTGTCCTGCGTGTTCATGTAGTGGATGGCGAATCGGAGGTCCGCGAAGCTGTTGTCCTTGAAGAGGTTGTGCCGGCTCGTCACGACGAAGATGCCGTCGCGGCCCTGCCGGATGTCGTTGCCGATCACCTGGGCACCGAGCGCGTTCCAGACGGACACGCCGTTGCCGGCCTCGGACAGTCGAAGATCGCCACGCCCGATGATGACGTTGCCGCGGACGACCGCATCGGCGGCGCCGTGCAGGTAAACGCCAAAGAGATTCTCCTCGAAGCGGTTCTCCTCGATGCGGGCGCGCAGACCGGCCCGGCTTACGAAGACGCCGGAGTCCATCGCGGGCAGATCGATCCCCGAACCGCGTATGACGAGTCCGCGGATCACGACGTCCGGCGCTTCGACGCGAAGCACGCTGCCGGTTCCGTTGGCCTCTACGATCGCGTCGCCGCCACCCACGAGGGTCAGCGGCTTGTCGATCACCGCCGGCCCGGCGTGAACTCCGGCGTCCAGCCGCAGCACGTCGCCGGGTGCGGCCCTGCCGATGGCGGCTTGCAGCGATCCGCCGGCCGGAACGGCCAGCTCCGCCGCGCCGGCGGCGCCGGCGGCCATGAAGGCCGCCAGCGCCAGGCCCGTCGCAAGGGCCCGTCCACGCCCAGCCATTACGGCAATCGCTGGAAAGGACACCGACATCGGCGGCCCCGCCTCAGACCGACCGCGGCTCGACAAGCATCCGGCCGCGCATTTCCATGTGCATCGCGTGGCAGAACCACTGGCAGTAATACCAGTGCACGCCGGGCCGGTCGGCGATGAAGGTGACCGAAGCGGTCGCTTGCGGCGCCACCTCCATGGCGATGCCGTAGTTCACCAGCGTGAAGCCGTGGGTCAGGTCCTCCACGTCGTCCATGTTGGTGACGTAGATCGTGACCTCGTCGCCCTGCTTCACCGTGAATTTGTCGAGGCTGAAGGTCGGCGCCACCGAGTGCATGTAGACGCGCACCTTGTTGCCGTCGCGAATGACATCGGCCCCCCAGTCGAGATCGACGCCGTCGGCCTCGGCCTGGCGCCGGGCATCCTCCCACATGGGATCGTTCCGATCCCAGATGCTGACCGGGTTCACCTTCGAGCGATGCACGATGATCGCGTCGTGCGGTTCGGCGAAGCTCGGCCCGTCGTGCACGATCTTCATCTCGTCTCCGGAGATATCGATCAGCTGATCGTTCTCCGGCTTCAGCGGCCCGACGTTGAGGAACCGGTCCTTGGAGAACTTGTTGAGCGACAGGAGCCAGCGCCCGTCCGCCTCCTTGGTCTGCCCCATGGAGGTGTGGTTATGACCGGGCTGGTAGTGGACGTCGAGCTTCTGGATGATCGGATCGACGTTTTCGCCATTGAATGCGCGGATGGCCTTCTCGATCGACCACTTGCAGATCTGGCTGTCGATGAAGAGCGTCGTGTAGGCGTTGCCCCGGCCGTCGAAGGCGGTGTGGAGCGGGCCAAGGCCAAGCTCGGGCTCGGCGACGACGATCTCGCGCGGCTCGATCTTGTCGTCGAAGAGGTCGTCGAGCCTGCGAACATCGAAAACGGTGACCGTCGGCGAGAGCTTGCCATTCACGACCACGTGGATGCCGTCCGGCGCCGTGTTGATGCCGTGCGGGCTGTTCGGGATCGGGACATAGCGTGTATAGGGCGACCCCTTGCGACCGTCGACCACCGGCACGCCGTTGATTTCCTCGAAATCGCCCTTCGCCACGGCCTCTTCGATGCGCTTGAGATTGAAGATGACGATCCAGTCCTGCTCACTGGAAGACATGTCGGCGAGAGTCATGCCCTTTTCGGAGTTATAGCAGGTGGAAAAACAGTACTTCCCCTGGTAGTCGGCATCGACATTGTCGAGATTGCCGTCGACGCGGACCTGCCAGGCGATGCGCATCGTGTCGCCGTCGATCGCCGTAAAGATCGCCGTGTACTTCTCCGGCTCGTCGAGGACTTGGCCGTCATTCGGCACCGGGACCTCGAATTCGCCGTTGCAGAACACGTAGCCGGTGCGCGGATATTTCTGCAGCCGCAGACCATGGACGGTGTTCTGGTTCGGCAGCTCGATGACCTTGTCGCACTTCATCACGTCGAGGCGGATTCGAGCGACCCTGGTATTCGCCTTGTCGTTGACGAACAGGTATCGGCCGTCATAGGTGCCGTCGGTGAACGAAATGTGCGGGTGATGGAGATCGCCGTTGAGCCAGACGCCGCCTCGGCTCTGGAGAAACGCCTTCGTTTCCGGCAGCATGTTCTCGGTCAGGATCTTTCGGCTCTCGTTGGTGAGGCCCCAGCCCGTCGCGCTGCAGCGGTTGAACACGGGGATGCGCATGAGCTCGCGCATCGACGGACAGCCGACGACGCGCACCTCGCCCGTCTGACCGCTCGAGAAGAAGACGTAATACTCGTCGAGTTCGCCGGGGGCGACATGCGTCTTGTTCGGCGTCGCCGCCAGACCGGCGCTTGGCTGAAGGAAGGCTCCGCCCGCAAGTCCCGCCGCGCCGGAGGCGCCGGCCACGCCCGCAAGCGTGACGAGCTTCGCAGTTCCGCCGAGAAGCTCCCGGCGATTCAGGCCTTTGCCCTTTGACTTGGTTTCTGACATGGGTGCTCCTTTCCTGGTCATCTATCTGGCGCCGCCGGGGCGCTCTCCGCGGGCCGACGAGCGCCGTTTCGGGTGACCCGCGCCTCGTCCGTGCCGGGCCCGACCGGCTTCATGCTGGGTGACGACAGGGCCGCGCGCTTCTCCCGCTTGATGCGGCGCTGGATCATCACTGGGCATTTCTGATCGTGGTAGTAGAGCAGCTGGCAGTGCAGGCACGAGATGCACTCGTTGGGATTGATGTGCCCTTCCGGGTGGATCGCCTGAACCGGACATTCGTTGTGGCAGCGCATGCACGGGTTGCCGCATTCCTTGTAGCGTTTGAGCCAATCGAACATCCGGAGGCGGCCGGGAATGGCGAGCGCCGCGCCGAGCGGACAGAGGTACCGGCAGAAGAATCGCTCGATGAAGAGCCCGGCCCCCAGAAGGGCGAGCGCAAAGGCGACGAACCACCATTCGCGCATGAAGCGCAGGATGATCGCCGTCTTGAACGGTTCGACCTCGGCGAGCCTCTCGGCCAGCGCCAGCGATCCCAGCGACACGCCGAAGAGGACGAGGAAGAGGATATACTTGATCGGCCACAGCCGCTCGTGGAGGCCCCAGGGGACCTTGACCTGCGGCACCCCAAACCGCTTCGCCACCCGGTTGGCGAGTTCCTGCAACGCACCGAAGGGACAAAGCCAGCCGCAGAACGGGCCGCGCCCCCAGAACAGCAGCGCCGCCGCCACCGCGAACCAGAGGATGAAGATCAGCGGATCCATCAGGAAGCTGGACCACTGGAACTCGGTCCTGAGGGCGTTCGCGAAGGCCAGCACGTTGACGACCGAGAGCTGCGCCTGCGCGACCCAACCGAGCCAGAACAGCGTCACCGCCAGAAAGGCAAGACGCAGGCGATCGAACAGGACGGGCCGCTTCACCAGAAAGTCTTGGAAGAAGAAGATGAACGTCAGCCCCAGGATCATGGCGAGCAGGATGCCGATGGAGACCACCTTGCTCCGCCAGATCCGCTCCCAGAGCGGCGGTTCGGCCGACTCTTCGGGCAGAGGCCCGACGCCCGTGGCACCATCGTCCGCGGCCGCCCCGACTTGCTGGCGCTCCGCCGGTGCGGGCGTGATGGCGGTCGGCGGCGGACTCTCGACGCGGAGGTAGCGGTCGGGCAGGGTGTAAGCGAGGTCGAAGGTGATGAAGGCCTTATCGAGCGCGCCGATCGCCCGCTGCACGAGGAGCTGCAGGCGCCAGGGCTCGGCCGGGTTGAATTCGGTCTGGCCCGGGATGATGAAGATCCCGATTTCCTTGAACTCCGGCGCGCCTTCAGCGGCCAGAGCGGCGACCCGCCGATGCAGCCGGTCCCGGAAGCGGATCGTCTCCAGCTCCTGGACCACCTGGATGCGGTCGAAGATCCCGCCCCGGACATAGCTTGAGCCTTTGAAGGAGTAAATGCCCGTCCCGGCCACCAGGATCGCGTGCTGATGCGGCTTCAGGCGCGACGCCAGCGCGTCATACTCCGCCTCGCCCAGAAGGCTCCGGCCGATCGCCGGCTGACTCACCAGCGCAACGTAGAGGTCGATGAAAGTCTTCTCCGGGTCACCGGGTTCAGGTCGCCTTGCCGCCTCGGGGTTCCCGGACGCGGCAAAGGCCTCGTTCACGTCCCCGATCGACAGGTGCAGGCGACGCACCGACCCCTCGCCCAGCAGCGTCTGCCAGTCCGTAATCTCGCCGGCCTGAGGATCGACGCGACGCACGGGCTGCGGCGCGGCCGGACCTTCCGCCGCGGCGCCGCCGAGGCCCAACGTCCGTGCCACGCGCGCCGCCGATCGGGTCAGGCTCTCGCCGATGACCAACACGGTGACCGTCGCGCCGCTTACGATGTCCACCTCCGGCGCGGTCTTCCCCGAGATCGCGGCCTTCAACGGGTTGAAGCCCACATAGCCGGCGATGAAATCGACGACTTTCCGCTCGGGGATCCCGATCAGGACGATGGGCTCGTGATGATCCACGAGCTTGGCGCCGATGATGGTGCCCTCGAGATCGAGGCCGACGACGACATGAATCGGCTTTCCGGAGTAGCCGACCGTGTTAACGAAATCGGAGGTGAGATAGGCGTAGCCGCCGAGCGTGTCGCCCTTGTAAACCGGCGCGATCGGTGGTTCGCCCTGGGGGGGGCCGAACCTGTCGGCGCCGGGCACGATGTCCGACGGGTTCAGCTTGGCCAGGAACTGCGGCAGCCGCGAGGTCGCCGCGGCGCCGTCGGCGGCAATCCCGACGGCAAGCGAGAGCGCGACGAGCAACGCCCCGAACAGGCGGCCCAAGCCACCCCCCGTCCTGGTGGGACGGATGCCGCGGTGCATCGACGAAAGCGATTTCTGGGTGTCTGCTTGCACGTCACCTGTCCCGATGTCCGCGGCCGAACATGAGCTTTCGATGCATTCGTTTCCTTGAGCTGGATCAATTCGTGCCGCGTCGACTTGACGCATCCTGATGCCGCAGCCGGATCCCGACGGAATGGATGGGCGCCGAACGCCATGCCGACCCGCTTGTTTGTCCGTGAACCGAAGGCAGAGGTCACCAGCCTCGCCGATCTCGTCGGCATTGCGAATGCCCTCGAGACGGAAGCGGTGCGTCGCTACACGATGCTCGCCGAGGCGATGGACCGACGCGGAGAAACCGCCGCGGCGGCAACGTTCCGGGATCTCCTGGCCGAGGAAGAAGGCCATGTGAGTGCGGTCGGGCACTGGGCCGCGAGCCTTGGCGAGGACGTGCCTCCGTCCGGCGACTTCGTCTGGCGCCTGCCCCCGGAGCTCGGGGAGTCATGGGACGAGGTCGCCGGCAGTGCGCTGCTCACGCCCTATCGGGCGCTGTCCATCGCCGTTGTGAACGAGCAGCGGGCCTTCGCCTTCTACGCCTACATCGCGGCGAATGCCACAGACCCCGAGATCGCACGGGAGGCGGAGCACCTCGCCCGCGAAGAACTCGCGCATGCCGCCCTCCTGAGACGTAAGCGGCGGCTGGCCTACCGCCAGGAGCGGCCGGACCGGCCCGCGACCGCTCCGCCGGCGGTTGAGACACCGGAGGACTTCCACATGCTGGTGCGCCGGCTCGAAGGGGAAGCCGCAACGGTCCACGCCGGCCTCGCCGCCCGGTTCGAGGCGGCCGGCGATCCTGCCGCCGCCCGCCTGCTGACCGAATTCGCGCGGCGGGAGAGCCGCGCGGCCGGTCTCGACCCCTCACGGTCGGAAGGGCCGCAAGACAAGGTCGCGGCGGGGTCCCCGCCGTCCCTTTATCGGGCGATCGAGCCGCTCGAGCGTATGGCCGAGATCTATGAGCATCTCGCCGAGCAGGCGCCCTCGGAAGCAGTCCTCGGCGCGGCCCAGGAAGCACTCACCGACGTCGTCGCCCGCCTTTCCGCCATCGCCGCCCTTACCGAGCGGCTTGAAGGGTCATAACGGCGGGAAGCGGGTGTCTCGGATCACCGCGCGATCGGGCCGGCCGCGCGCGGAGACCGTCGGAAACCGATGATGTGCCCGACGGCGGTCACTCCGGCGTGGCCGCCAATCGGCGATCGACCTCCTCCGTCAGCCGGACCAGCGCGGGCGCCACTTCGACGGAATAGGGGAAAGCCGGCTCCAGTTCCCGAAGCGGATCTGGCAGCCGCGACAGTTGCTCGGCCGCCCGCTCGCGGATCTCGGCGAGCGTCGGCGGCGCAACCACGCGCCGCCCGCCGCGCATCACCGGCTCGATCAGCGCCACCCCCTCCTGCGGATCGCCCTCCAGGGTCAGGACGTCCCCGGCCATCCGTCCGTTGACGAAGCGACGCCACACCTGCTTGCGGCCCGGCCAAGTGGCCTTGCCGGCAGAGCGCTTGCGGCGCGGGAGACCGGCATATTCCTGCAGCTTGTAGGCACAGTCGAGCGCCGGGACATCCGACGAGGTGACCAGGCTTGTGCCGATGCCGAAGCCGTCGATCGGCGCCCCCGCCCGCCGGAACTCCATCAGCTTCTCTTCGTCCAAGCCGCCGCTCGCGAAGATCCGGACCTCGGCAAGGCCGCCATCGTCCAGGATTCGCCGCACACGGCGCGACAGGTCGACGAGATCGCCGCTGTCCAGCCGGACGGCGTCGATCCGGATCCCATCCGCCTTCAGCCTTGGGGCGAGCGCGACGACCTTCCGCGCGGCCGCCTCCGTGTCGTAGGTGTCGATCAGGAGGGTGAGGTTCTTCGGCCGGGCGCGCGCGAACCGCTCGAAGGCGGTGACCTCGCTGTCGTGGACCTGAATGAAGGAATGCGCCATGGTCCCGTAGACAGGGATGCCGAACAGGCGCTGCGCGAGGACCGTGGCCGTGCCGCCGAAGCCGGCGATGTAACTGGCGCGGGCGGCGAGGAGACCGGCATCTGCCCCATGGGCACGCCGGAGTCCAAAATCGACGAGGAGCTTTCCCGGCGCGGCCAGCACCATGCGGGCAGCCTTGCTGGCGACGAGGGTCTGGAAGTGCAGCAGGTTGATGAGCCGTGTCTCGATCAGTTGTGCCACCGGCAGAGGCGCGGTCACCCGGAGCACCGGCTCGTCGGCGAAGAACACCGTGCCCTCGGGCATGGCCTCCACGTCGCCGGTGAACCGGAGATCCGCCAGATAATCGCAGAGCCGTCGCGAGAACCCGCCGGAGGCCCGAAGCCAGTCTATATCGTCCTTCGAGAAGCGCAGGTTCTCCAGAAAATCGAGGGCCTGCTCCAGCCCGGCCGCGACCAGAAAGCCGCGGCGGGGCGGCAGTTTCCGAAAGAAGAGCTCGAAGACCGCCGTCTCGTCGGCGCCCTCGTCGAGATAGGCGTCGATCATGCTGAGCTGGTAGAGATCGGTCAGCAGCAGGCTCGTTCCGCAGTCCACGGCCATTCCGCTCCTCGCCTCTCAGCCGGAAGCCCGGGTCCGGCCCGGTCCGGTCGGCAACATGCTCGGTCGGGTCGCTTCCGATCAACGGCGTCCTGCCCCCAACCGTTCCACGCCCCGTCCGCAGTCACGCGACGGAGCACCACGGCCCGCTGAAACTCACCCCTTCACCGCCGCCCGTGGCTCGCGAACGACGAGAGCATCGCAAGGCAAACCGTCCATGATCCGTTTGGCGACGCTTCCCAGCAGCACCTCGAAGAGCGCGCTGCGTCCGTGCGTCCCGAGCACGACGAGGTCCACGTCGTTGTCGCGCACGTAATCGTGCAGAAGCCGGTCCGCGGCACCGTACTCGATCAGCACCTTCTGCGGGTGCCACCCGCCTGCCGGTTTGTCGACGCTTTCCAGGAACGTCTCGCACTCCCGCGCCGCGGCCCTGCCGTACTCCTGCTGGTAGGCGGATGGGTCCCCCGCCAGCCCGGCCAGCGCGGCCAGCGGCGCCTCGTAGGCATGGAACAGCGTGAGGTCCTGCCCCGGAAAGAACCGCAGCGCAGCTTCGAGTGCATGGCGGGACGAGTTGGAGAAGTCAGTGGCGACCACGACGTGGTGATAAGGCCTTTGCGCCCGATGCTTGACCACAAGGAGAGGTTCTCGGGAACGGCGCAGCAGCCGGTCGACGGTCCGGCCGAGCACGAGACGGCCGAACGGCTCGTCCCGGGCAATGCCGGTCACGATCAGGTCGCAGCTCTCGGCCGCGGCCGTGCGAAGGATTGCTTCGGCCGGGTCGCCTACCTCGATCACGATCGTGGCCTTCTCGGCGACGGCGCCGACATCGGCGAGCAGCCGCCGCCGCGCTACGCTCAGCGGGTCCGGCGGTTGCCTCCAGGAGGGCAGTCGTTCGGCCTGGTCGGAGGCGCCGGACTCGGGGCTATCGAGCGCGTGCATGACCACGAGCCCTGCCCCCCACCTTTCGGCGAGCGACACCGCCCGATCGAGCGCGCGGTCGCACCGCGCGCTCAAGTCGGTGGCCAGGAGAATCTTCCTCGGGTGCCCTTGCATCCAGCTCGGCGTACTCATCTGCTCCCGCTCCGGATTTCTCGTTGATTCCTGCTGCCGGGCGTCGTCAAAGGAGGCAGCCCTTCGGGCAAACGGCCAATCGTATGACCGAGGCCGCGCCGGGCATCGATTCGCACCGCCGGCCTCGATCACCGCTACCGCCGCTCCTTCAGGACTCTATCATAACGGTCATGCTCCGGTTCCCTCGCGCAGGGCTCCGAATCGCGCGGGAACCGCGAGACGGTGGAGAGATCCCGTTAGATCCTTAGCTGGGCAGGGATGCCGCAGGCGTCTTGACCGGCTCGCGGAGGCGATCCGCGTAGTCCTGGAGACGGCGTTCTGCCGCATCGAAGGCATCACGGATCGCGACGTACACGTCCTCGTGGGCCGGATCCTGCGGTCCGGCCGCCGTTACCGCCAACTCCTCTCCCGGCACGGTCAGGTTGATCCGGATCTGGTAGAGCTTGCCCTTGCGCTTACTTCGGTGCGGTGCCTCGACCACCACGCGGCAGCTGATGATCCTGTCGAAGAAACGCTCCAGCTTGCTCGCCCGTTCGCGCACGGCCGCCTCGATGGCCGGCGACGGCCCAATGTTGCGGAAGGTAATCTGGACAGGAATCTGCATATCGGCACCATTCTCAAGAAGAGCATTTCATCTGGCGACGACCACAATCGCCGACAAACACAGCTTACGGCTTGCGCGCCGGGCCCGCCCTTGATCCAGATCAACGGCCCGACCGCAAGGAGGAACGACGTTATATCGGAAGGAGTCCGATATGTTTGTCGTCCGGCTCCGTCGAAGCATATCGGCATCTGCGCTTCCCCGCTGCCGCCGCCGATGCCCGTCCCGATCCAGTAGGACATGGACATGAGGAGCAGACAATCCGCGCCCTCGATTGAACCGCCGATCGAAGCCAAGGTCGCGTTTCTGCGGCGGCCCGAGGCTTATCCGGAGCGCCCGAGCCGAGTGGAGCCCATTGAAACGCATATGTCCTGGGTGTTCCTGACGGACCGGTACGCCTACAAGCTGAAGAAGCCGGTACGCACGGCACATTTCGACTTCCGCGATCTGTCGGCCCGCAGGTTCAACTGCCTCGAGGAGGTGCGCCTCAATCGGCCGCTCGCCCCGAAGGTCTATCTCGGCATCGTTCCGCTCACGATCGGCGAGGCCGGAGATCTCCGCCTCGGCCAGGACGGACTGGTCGTCGAATGGCTGATCAAGATGCGGCGGCTGCCGGCGGAACGGACGCTTGAGCACGCGATCCGGTCGCATGCGGTCGCGGCCGCGGACATCCGTAAGGTTGCGCAGGTCCTGTGCGCGTTCTACGGCCGGTCGGTACCGCTGAGCATCCACCCGACGCAGTACAGAGTATCGTTCGCCCGCAGGATCCGCGAGGCGGAGTCGAACCTGCGCAAGGCAGCCTATGCCCTTCCGGCGTCCATGATCGCCGACGCCGCGCAAGCGGGATCCGCATTCCTGGAACGCCACGGGCCGCTGCTGGAGGCGCGCGCCCGCGAGCGACGGATCGTGGAAGCGCATGGCGACCTCCGGCCCGAGCATATCTATCTCGGCCAGGATCCGCTGATCGTCGACCGTCTCGAGTTCAGTTTCTCGCTTCGGGCACTCGATCCGGTGGATGAACTCGCCTATCTCGCCCTGGAATGCGATCGCCTCGGCGCGCCGCAGATCGGGCCCATCCTGTTCGAAACCTATCGGGCGATGACCGACGACGAGCCGGCACCAATTCTAATCGCGTTCTACAAGCTCTTCCGGGCCATGGTGCGCGCCGTTCTGGCGGCGGCGCATCTCGACGACCCAGGCGTCCGCAACCCGGAGAAATGGCGCGGGCGCGCCATCGACTATCTCCGCGCCGGGCTGCGCGCCGCCGAGCGGCTGCGGTAGGCGGATCACTCCAGCAGCTCGACGATCGAGCCATCGGAGTGGAGCCGCCGGATCGCCTCAGCGAAGAGCGCAGCGATGTCGACCACCGCAAGCCTCTCGCGCGCCTCTTGGCTCAAACGGAACGGGGGGATCGAACTGGTGACCGCGATCTCGTCAAAGAGGGGATCGGTCACGACCGCGCTCGCGTCTCCCGTGAACAGGCCGTGCGATGCGGCGGCATAGACACGGCGGGCGCCGAGCGATCGGCACGCCTTCGCGGCGCGCCGCATGGTCGTTCCCGTGCTGATCAGATCGTCGAAGATGACCACCGCCTTGCCCTCGACCTCGCCCACGACCTTCTCGCCGCTAACGACGCCGCCGCTGCGGTACTTTTCCATGAAGGCGGTGGCGACCGGCCGGCCGGTTTCCGCCTCGAGCGCCTCGCGGAAGCGGTCCGCCCGCTTGACGCCGCCGATGTCCGGCGACATGACGCAGATTGCCTCGCCGGCCAGCCGGGCGGCGAAATGGCGGGCGAACGGCTTGCGCGCTTCCAGATTGATGGCCGGCCGCCGAAAGGCATTGTCGAAGGCGGCCGGATTGTGGACGTCCAGAGTGACCAGCCGATCGACCCCCATCGCCTCGAACAGCGTGGCGACATAGCGGATCGTAACCGGGTCCCGCGGCTTGGTCCGCCGGTCCTTGCGGGCATAGGCCAGATAGGGAACGATCGCCGTTATGCGATCCGCCCCCGCGTCGCGGACGGCGCCAAGGAAGAACAGCAGCCGGCACAGCTTCTCGTCACCGCTCTGCTGCGCGTCGCCGTGGAGCGATTGCAGCACGAAGACGTCGCGGCCGCGCACGCTGACGAGCGGCCGCGCCTTGTGCTCGGCGTCCTCGAACACGCGCTCCTCATGCGCGCTCAAAGGCACACCGAGCGCCGCGCTCACCTCCTGACCAAAGGCAGCCGTGGCATCGAGGGCGAAGATCGCAAGATCGCCAGATTCCATGCGCGTATCCTGATCCAATGGGCGGGCCTTCGGTCGAGTCGGACCATCTCACGGGCCGGCCGCTCTCCTCATAAGGTTAGGTCCGTCGAATGGCAGTCACAAGCTCGCCTCGTCCACGGTGAATGCGCCGATACGGAACAGCCGACACAGAACATCTGCTCGCTTTTTTGGATCTCCGTTGACCTGCATCAAAGAAAGGGCTGTCGGCGAGACGTCATTTACGGATGCTCGTCTCAAAAAGCAGGCAGGGAATCCATGCGCGTTCTCTTTGTCTCCTCCGAGATCTATCCGCTCACCAAAACCGGGGGATTGGCCGACGTCTCCGCCGCCCTGCCGGCCGCTCTTGCCGAGCTCGGATTCGACATGCGTCTGGTCATGCCGGCCTACCCGCAGGCGATCGAGCGCGCCGAACGGCTTGGCCGGCCGATACGCCTCGACGGCATTCCCGGAACCGACGAAGCGCGCATCGTTCCGGCACGCACGCCCGATTCGGGCCTGCCGGTCTGGCTCATCGATTGCCCGGCGCTCTATCGCCGCCTCGGCGGCCCCTACCAGGACGCACAGGGCAGGGACTGGCCGGACAACGCCTTGCGTTTCACCGCCCTCGCCCATGCCGCCGCGCGTCTCTCGGACGGAGACGTCGATCCCGGCTGGCGGGCCGAAGTGGTGCACGCGAACGACTGGCAGACCGGCCTGGTGCCGCTTCTCTTGATGCAACGGGGCGCGCGGCGGCCGGCGACGCTGTTCACGATCCACAACATGGCCTTCCAGGGCATCTTCGGCGCCGGGCTGCTTCCGAAGCTGGGCGTGCCGATGGACAGCTTCTCGACCGACGGCATCGAGTTCTACGGCAAGATGTCGTTCCTCAAGGCGGGGCTGCGCTATTCCGACCACCTGACGACGGTCAGCCCGACCTATGCGCGGGAGATCCTCACGCCGGAATTCGGATACGGCCTGGAAGGGCTGCTCCAGAGCCGTGGCAAACACATCACCGGCATCTTGAACGGGGCGGACTACGCGGTGTGGGACCCGGTGCACGATCCGCATCTGCCGTGCCAATATTCCGCCCAGGACATGGCGGGGAAGCGGGTGTGCAAGGCTCGCTTGCAGGCTGAGCTCGGATTAGCGGTGGCTGCGGATGCTCCGATCCTCGCGTTTCTCAGCCGCATCACCCACCAGAAGATGGCCGACCTCGTCCTCGATGCGCTGCCGGCCCTTCTTGCAACGGGGGCGCAATTCGTGCTGCTTGGCGACGGCGAGCCGGAGCTCGAGCGGCGGTTCGACGAGCTGGGTATGGCATATCCCGATCAGGTTGCGGTGCGGGTCGGCTATGAGGAGGCCCTGGCGCATCGGGTTCAGGCGGGCGCCGATCTGCTCCTGCACCCATCCCGCTTCGAGCCTTGCGGGCTCGTCCCGATCTACGCCCTCAGATACGGCACGCTACCGCTCGTCCGGTCCACGGGCGGCCTCGCCGACATCGTGACCGACGCCACGCCGCAGGCAATCCAGACCGGACGCGCAACCGGCTTCACCTTTTCCGGTCTTTCGACCACCGATCTTGTCGAGGCGGTCCACCGTGCCCTCGACATGTTCCGGCAACCGGTGGCTTGGCGAAAACTGCAGCGAACCGCCATGGTTCAGGACTTCGGCTGGGCGAAGCCGGCGATCGAATACCGCCGTCTCTATCACGAGCTGTGCGGACGCCCGATCCCGGCAGAAGCGCTGCCGAGTCCGGATCCTGCGATCGCAGCCCAGATAAACGGCACGATCGGCGCCGGCTAAGCCCGATGCCCCTGCCCGTCCGCCTTGCCACCTTCAACCTGGAGAACCTTGGCGGACGGCCAAGAGAGGCGCCTGCCCTTGCCGAGCGCATCCGTGCGCTGCAGCCGGTCCTGGTCGGGCTCCGGGCCGACGTTCTGTGCCTGCAGGAGGTGAATGCCGAGGACTCGGGCCATCGCGGGCCGCGACACTTCGCCGCCCTTGACGCGCTGCTGGCGGGCACGCCGTATCGGACCTACGACCGGATCTGGACGCGAGATCGGCACGGTCGAGGCGCCCTCGACATCCACAACCTCATCATCCTGAGCCGCTTTCCGGTCCTCGAATCGCGCCAGATCCGGCAGGACCTGGTCTCGCCGCCGCTCTATCGTCCGGTCACGGCCCAACCAAGGCCAGCCGCACCCGAAGCCGTCGGCTGGGATCGGCCGGCGCTTTATGCGGCGCTCGACCTCGGCGCAGGCCGGCGCCTGCACGTCCTCAACCTGCACCTGAAGGCGCCGCTCGCCGCCTTCCTGCCCGGCGGGAAGGAGGATCCGCTCACCTGGAGGACCGTACGCGGCTGGGCCGAAGGCTTCTTTCTCGCTTCGGTCAAGCGGGCAGGCCAGGCGCTGGAGGTCCGGCTGTTCGTGGACCGGCTGTTTGACGCCGATCCAGATGCGTTGATCGCCGTCGCCGGCGATCTCAACGCGAGCGCGCACGAGGTGCCGACCCGGATCCTGTGCGGGGACCCCAGCGACACGGGCAATGCGAACCTGGTCGGACGAAGCCTGGCACCCGCCGAGGCGCTGTCCGGCGAGGCGCCCTACTCCGTCATCCATGGCGGCCGAAGAGTGATGCTGGATCATATCCTCGTCTCGCGGCCCCTGCTTCGCGCGTGCCGCGCGGTGCGCATCGAGAACGCCGCCCTTCAGGACGAAGCACCATCAGGGGCGCCAGCTCGCCCGACCGTCGGCTCCCATCATGCGGCCGTCGCCGCAGAGTTCTTCATTCCGGACGGCCGCCCTTGAGGCAGGTCAAAGCACGCAACCCAGAAGGATGCGATTTTGTTTCTCTGAATGTCTCACTCGGAGCGAGGCAGCAATGATGCCCTACAAGGATATCCTGGTTCTTCTCGACGACTCGAAGTCTTGCGCCGACCGAATCGGATTCGCCGTCGATCTGGCGAAGGCCCACGAGGCTCACCTGACCGGTCTCTATGTGATCCCGAGTCCGGAGGTGCCCGGCATGGTGCTGAGCCTGATCCCTGATGAGATCCTGGCCGAGCGGCGACGGCTGGGGGAGGCGCGCGCCGAAGAGGTTGTCGATCGGTTCCGGGCGGCGGCAGAGCGCGAGGGCGTGTCTTTCGAGAGCCGAGTCGAACGATCGGCGCCATCGGACGCCGCCTCCGTCGTCGCCCTGCATGCCCGGTACGCCGATCTGGCGGTGCTCGGGCAGCAGAATCCGTCGGATCCGGATGCCCCGTCGATTCCGCCGGAGGATGTCCTGCTTACCTCCGGCCGACCGGCGCTGATCGTGCCGTATATCGGTCTGCTGTCGACGCCCGGCTCGCGCCTGATGATCGCCTGGGACGCCGGCCGCGAGGCGACCCGCGCCGTACATGACGCGCTGCCGTTCCTCGTGCGTGCGGAGTCGGTCCATATCCTCTGCGTCAACCCGAAGAGCAGTGCGAGCGGCCACGGTCCCGAACCCGGCGCGGACATAGCCCGACACCTGGCACGCCACAGCGTGCGCGCCGAGGTCGAGCAGATGCATGTCCCGGACCTTTCGACGGGAGACGCCATTCTGGCGCGTCTCGCCGACCTGTCGATCGACCTCCTGGTCACCGGCGCCTACGGCCACAGCCGCATGCGCGAGCTGATCCTCGGCGGGGTGACCCGGCAGCTGCTGAAGTCCATGACCGTTCCGGTTTTCATGTCCCACTGACGCCGGTGGCATCCGCAACGGACGACGAAGGTCGCACGGAGAAGGCATCCGGACAGACAGCGATTTTGGCGAGGCGCAGGTTTCGACCCGGCCGCACGCCGTGCGGTCTGGCACCGATCAGGCCCGGCGCGGATGGCTCGAGGCGAATGACGTCCTGAATATGGATACGCGCCGGTGCTATGGCCGTTGTGTCATCCGACTCGACCGGCGCGCTGCGCGGCGCCGGTCGGGCGCGGATCCGGAGATCCGGAAAAATTGCTGAAAAGATGATCCACATCAAGGCAGAGCGGCCGGCCGGTGCTTAAACGATCCTCGAAGGTGATCGAAGCCGGTCACCGGTGAGAACCGGGCAGGAGAGGCGAGGATCTGCAATGACGGCCGTGGTTATTCCCTTCGACCGATCCCCCTTCACGCCGGAGGACGAGGCGCTTATGGCCGCGGTCTCGACGCAGCTCGCGCGATTCGGGCTCGTGGTCGAGCGCAATAAGGGACGGGGCTTCGACGGCTATCGCATTCGGCCGAGCCATACGCTTCTGGCCCGGTGGGTGGTCCTCCGATTCCGGAATGGGCAGTACCAACTGCGGGACAGCATCTTGAGCGTGCTGGCAAAGGGACCCACGCTGGAATCCGTCATATTTCCAGGATGGCGGATGCTGCGGACCCGGGAAAACACCGCCACGACGCACCGCGGGCGTGTGCGGCGGCTGTCGATGGCCGACGGCCGGACCCGACGACAGGATGGCGCCGGAAGCTGTTGATCTGAACGGGCGGGCCCGGAATGCGGAGACCAAAGGCGGGGTCAGGCATTCACGCTCGCACGTGTCGGAGTCCGGCAAACGGCCACAACAGAGAAGATTGCCGGCACAGGAACCTCAGCGGACTGCTTCGAGCCGCCCGAGCCGATCCGGATTGCGCTCACTTGCGACGCCGGCGTTGAAACGGGTTGGAACCGAAACGAAGCCGCCCCCCGGAAAGCCTCCGGAGGGCGGCCCTGGCGCATCGATCAAGCCGCTTTCCGGCTGGTCTTGATCGCGATCTTTCTTTCGGCCTTTTTCGCCTCAGGGCTCTTCGGCAGGCTCAGCCTGAGCACGCCCTTGTCGTAGCTAGCCTCGACCTTGTCCTCCTGGACCTCGAAGGGCAGGGGGATGGCACGGTAGAAGGCCCCATAGGTCCTCTCGGCGATGTGGTAGTCCTTCTTCTTTTCCTCCTTCTCCGTTCTCTTCTCGCCCTTGATCGTCAGCACGCCGTCGGCGAGCGTGCAATCGATGTCTTTCTCGTCGACACCGGGCAGCTCGACAGTGACGTTGAGCCCGTCCTTGTCTTCTTCGACATTGACGCGGGGCGTCCAGCCGTCAATCCGTACCGGCGCCGGAACAGCGTTCGTCAAGTCACGCGCAAAGGTATCGAACATCCGATCCATCTCACGGCGCAGCGCGACGAAGGGGTCCTCGTCACGGCGATGAAAGGGAAGCAACGATCCGAATCTCATGGCTGTCCTCCTTGTTGAAGCGCCCCACCTTGTTGAAGCGCCCCACCTTCCTCCGGACCGTCGCCATCCGCTTTGATGCAAATCAGAATTCGAGGACGATGGAGGCACCGCCGGGGGATTCGACGGTCACCGATCGATCCCGAAGCGGGGCGACAAGGCCGCGGACGCTCCCACCTTCGTTCAACCTCCGTCGGGACGCCAAAGGGGCTTGCCGTCCGCCTTCACGGCCCGCGACTTTACCTCCGCCGCCTTGGTTATGCCGCGCAGGAGATTCCACTCGGCTCCGATCAGGCGGCCGGCCGCGCGCCACTTGTTGTAGACCGCGTCCCGGCGGGCATAGTGCTGCCGTTGCAGCTTCCGGTAAATGGCAAGAGCCTTGTCGGCCGATCGCTTCATCGAGAACGCCTCGGCCGTCACCCGTGCCGCCCGCCGGAGCCGTTCCATCCCCTCGCGCGAGGCGCCCGCGATTTCCCGCAACGCCGCGGCGAAGTCGTCCGTCGATTGGTGCTCGAGCAGCCGGCCGTTTTCCCCGTCGATCACGATCTCACGCACGCCGGGCGCATCCAAGGCGACGACCGGTACACCGGCGGCCATCGCCTCGGTGAGCACCATGCCCTGCGTCTCCGACATCGAGGCGAAAGCGAAGACGTCCATGGCCCGATAGGCGCTGATGAGAAGCGGGCCCTCAAGAACACCGAGGAAGTGGACGCGTTCCGCTAGTCCGCGTCGTGCAAGGGATCCCAGGATCGAACCGCGCGCGGGTCCGGCACCAACCACAAGGAAATGGGCACGTGGCTCGCTCTTCAAGAAGGCCGCCACGGCCTCCGCCAGGAAGGCGAGGTTCTTCTCCGGGGCGAGGCGCCCGACATGCCCGACGACGAAGGCCTCCTCCGGAATGTTTGCGGCGGCGCGGAAACCCGCGCCGCTGCCGCCGGCAAAGCGCTCCAGCTCCACGCCCGTGGGGACGACCTCGATGGGCACGGTCACTCCGCGTGAGCGCAGGATCTCGGCAACGCTTTGGCTCGGCGCAATAACGTAGCTGCAGAGGTTGGCGTAGCTCGTCGACAGATTGATCACGAATCGCTTGAGCGCCTTCGAGTCGCCAGGGACGTAGTGGGTGTACTGCTCGTACATCGTGTGGTGGGTGAAGACGAGCGGAATCCGATGGACATGTGCGAGGCGCAGCGCCATTCCGCCGATCAGGAACGGATGATGCGAATGCACGACGTCCGGCCTGAAGCGCTCGACCGTCGAGTTGAGGAAGCCGGGGGTCGGCAGCACGACCGAAAAGTCGCTGCCGTTGAAGCGCTGGATCGCCGGGATTCGGACCACATCCCGCTCGTCCTCCGCCATGTTCTCGAACTCCGGCGCGACCACGAGAACCCGATGGCCCCGCCGCCGGAACTCCGCCGAGAATGCCTCGACCGAGCGGGCCACGCCGCCGACATGCGGCGTAAAGGTGTTGGTCATCATCAGGATATTCACGAGGGGGTCTCCTTGAGCGCGACGGTGACCTGCGTGCATCCCGGTTCCGGTCGTACCAAGGGGCAGCCGGCCAGCCTCAGTTCGATCTGCGGCGCGGCGTCGTGCCATTCCCCGTGCCACGACACGGTCGCGCCGTCGGGTCCGGGCTCGACCCGGACCGTGACCGGTCCAAAGGCGGTCGGCGCCGGTCCGAAACGGAAGGGCTTGCGCCCCCTCAACCACGCCTCCGGCAGACCGGAGCACAAGATCAGCCGATCGCCCTCCTCTCGCAGAAAGCAGTTGCGCAGCATGATGACCCACTCCGCCGCCGCCCAGGCGTGCTGACCGTCGCCCATGCAGCCGCCGCGCGTATGCGGATGCACGGCCTCGGGCCATTGCCCGGTCGGCGACGCAAGGTCCGCCACGGCGCACATGATCGGAAAGTGGCGCGGATCGCCGGCGCGCAGGAGGACCTGGGCCACGTGGAGGGTGAGATAGGCATTGAGGCCGGAGTGGATCATGTCCTGGAAGAACGCGCCGTCAACGAAACAGTTCTCCATGAGATACGCGACGGTGTCGGCGAGGCGGCGATCGTCGGGCGGGAACAGCTGAAGCGGATATCCGGCGACAAGCGAGCCGATCGCGCCGGCGTCCAGGCGCCGATAGGGCGAAGCGGGCATCGCGGGCCGGCGCAGCCGCGCCGCGGCCCGGGCAAGGCTGGTCTCGATCGCGCCGCGGAAAGCCTCGGCCTCTTCGGCGAACTCGGCCGCCGCGACCGGCTCATCGAGACCGCGGGCGAGGTCGGCCGCCGCCCGCAGCCCGGCGACACCCCAGAAGTCGTCCCAGTAATAGTAGTCGTTGGGACCGAGATGCTCGGCGCTGAATCCCGCGGGCAGAAGGCCGGCATGCGGCGCCTCCCCGTGATCTGGCAGGCGCTTCCTGCGGATCCAGCGCGCCCCGCGCAGGATCGCCACGCGCCATGCCGGCTTTGGCTTGCACCCCGTCATGGCGCAGAACCTCTGCAGGATCCACAACGCCTCGCCGTTGGAGTCCCACTCGCCGGCCTGCGAGTGGAAGAAGCCGAGCCGCGTCTGTCGTGCGGGAAAGCGGTCGAGGATGGGCTCGACACGCCCTGCCAATCCGGCGCAGAGCAGCCCATGAAGAATGAAGGCGGCATCCCGGAACCAGAACCGCTTGTAGGTGTAGGGGCCGGCATAGACATCGCCTGGGGTGTGCAGGACCAAGGTGCGCAGCGCCGCGTCGTAGAGGAACTGGAACCGGGCGTCGGGCAGTTCCGCCCGGCAGCAGCCGCAGAGGGCATCCTTCCAGGACACCTGCCGCCCTGAGCCGCCGCCTTCCGGCCCGAGCGGTACGCGCACGGATAGCCGGCGGGTCACGCCCGGCTCGAGCTTGAACAGTGCAGCCGCCGTCGCCAGCCCGACCTCGCAGCTGCCCGCTAGCTCTTCCTCTCGCTCGCGCAGGTGGATGAAAACGTCGCCCGCGCGATAGCCGGAGACATGATGCCGCTCGACGGCGGTGTCGAAAGCGACCTGCCTCCCGCCATCGATCAGCCAGGACCGCCGGTCGGGCGAGAGCCCGATCTCATGAACGAAGCTGACGCCCTCCGGGTTGCAGGGCCGTAAGGAGACGACGGCCCAGCCGCCGTCCGGTGCCAAGGCATCCAGGTCCAGGACGCAGACCGGCGCAAGATCGCCGTCGCTGATCCGAGCCGTGGCCTTGAGGCGCAGCCCGTCCCCCGTACTCTCCGTCACCACCGCAATGCCGTCGTCGAGGTCAAGGCGCTGGCGCGAACGGTCGGCGCGCGACGGCAGCAGAACCCGCCCGTCCGATCCGAGGACCCAGCCGTCCAGCGACCAGCCGTCGAAGTGCGGCGTGAGAAGGCCGCGCGGGTCGACGATCGGCAGGGCATCGCGGTCGGGTAAGCCGATCGCGGTCCAGTTGCGGTGCGTCAGGTTGACATGCGTGATGGAGAAGGCGCGCGGAACGAAAGACACGTCGCCGGGGTCGAACTGACGTTCGACCCAATACGGCCAAACCCAGTCCAGATTGTGTTGAATGACCCGGCTGTTGATCAGGCCGCGCGCATGAAAGATCACCCCGGCGCGCAGCAGCTCGATGGGCTCCGCCACCTCCGAAGGTTGCGAGAGGCGCCGAATCTTCCCCAGAAGCGGGATCGGGTCGAGCATCCCATGGGCCAGAGCGACCCGGCGCAGGAGGAACCGCCAGGGCAACCACTTCATCCACACCATGATTCGCTGAAACCCCTTCCTTCCTTGCGGCGCACTCGAGGAAGACCGGCGCCCGCCTCCCTCAACCGCACCAGCCTCAGATGCTTCGACCGTCCGCCAGAACCCTGGACTCGCCCGAACGGAACACCGTCCCCGCAACGACGGATCCGGCGGGACGGAAGCGGTTGCCGGAATCCCCTCCGGAAAAGCCGACGCATCAGTTAAGCGGAACGCACAACCAGCCGGCCAGCCGATGCTTTCCGGCGGCCGATTCGACCGGCCGTTCGGCAGGGGCGCGCAGAGGGCGGGTCACCCCGCCCCGGACCAAGCCATGCAGGATCGGCCTCGGAAATGAGGTAGATCAATCCCCGATGGCCCGAAGCGGGATCGACGAGGACTTCTACCCGGCCGATCTGCGCGTGGGCATACGGAAGCGGGCCGGTTTCGCACGCGCCATCGCGCGCGCCCCCGACCTGCCGTTCTTTAACGAGCCGTCCGCCGGGCTGAACCGGCTGCCCCTGGAGCTTCGCGACAGCCTTGGCAGTCGCCTCCGGTGCCCAGGAGCCGGAACTTCGTCGGCCGCCGATTGTTCGCCGATTTGGGGGTACCGATCCAAAGAGGCCTGCCAATGCCGAGAACGCGGACCATCGCAACGCTGTTCGGCGCCGTTCTTGCAGCGGCAGGGCCGAACGCCCCGGCTGTCGCGCAGGAGGCCGAGCTCGCGGTCAAATTCTCGACCGGAGACCTGATGCGTGCCTGCACGGCCGAGAGCGGTCCAGAGGGGCGATCGACGGCGTTCTGTGAGGGCTTTATCCTCGGGACCGGCCTGCTCTATCTTGAGCTTCGCCGTGCCGGCGTGATCGATGCCTGGGCCTGCGCCGAGCCGGTGCCGACGCTCCGGCAGATTCGTCAGGACTTCGTCGCCTGGGCGCAGGACAACCCGGAGCATCTGGACAATGCCGCCATCGACGGGTTCTGGCAGGCCATGGCCGAAACCTATCCTTGCGGCACGCCGTAATGGACGGAAGGAGGGCGCTGTGATGAGAATGAAAGCGATCGGGTGGATCTTGGCCCTGCTGTTCGTTGCCGGCTCGCTCGCGGGTTGTGAGGTTGACCGCACGACCGGCGAGCGAACACTCACGGGCAGCATCGTCGGGGCCGCGGGCGGCGCCACGGCCGGTCTCATCGGCGGCAACTTCCTGCAAGGCGCGCTCACCGGCGCGGCCGCCGGCGCCACCAGCGGCTTCGTCTACGATCAGTTGCAGAAGCGGTAGCGCGCGTCCGTAAACGCCGGTCGCGCGTGAACCTGCCCATGTCGGGCGGCGCGCCCTTCAGGCACTGCCCGAGCGGGCCGGTGTGTTCTGTGCGACCGCCTGCAGCAGGGCCAACAGGCCCGAGAGGAGCTGCTTCGGCGACGGTGGACAGCCCCGAATGTGCAGGTCCACGGGCACGACGGCATCGACGCCGCCGACGCAGGCATAGCCGCCTGCGAACAGGCCGCCATCAACGGCGCAGTCGCCGACCGCGACCACCCATTTCGGGTCCGGGGTTGCGCGGTAGGTGCGCTCCAGCGCTTCCCGCATGTTCTTCGTCACCGGCCCCGTGACGAGCAGGACGTCGGCGTGGCGTGGCGAGGCGACAAATCGCAAGCCGAAGCGCTCGAGGTCGTAGAAGGCGTTGTTGAGCGCGTGGATCTCAAGCTCGCAGCCGTTGCAGGACCCGGCATCGACCGCGCGGATCGACAGGCTGCGGCCGAGCCGGCGCCGCGCGACGCGGTCGAGCGAGGCAGCGAGCTCGGAAACGCTCGCATCCTCAGGAACAGGCGCGGGCTCGGTCAGGGAACGGCGGAAGAGACTTTCGAGGAGGATCCTGCGCATGGCGGAAGCCGCTAAAGGTCGTGGCCGGAGTAGGAGCAGTTGAACGACTTGTTACAGAGCGGAAAGTCGGCAACGATGTTGCCCTCGATCGCGGCCTCGAGCAGCGGCCACTGGAACCAGGACGGGTCGCGCAGATGGCAGCGCTCGATCCGCCGGGCGCCGTCGAGCCGAAGCCAGACCAGGATATCGCCGCGGAAACCTTCCACGAGCGCGAGACCTTCGACGGGCGTGTCCCGGCCGCCGGCCGCCGACAGGTCGCTCCGCAGCGGGCCGTCGGGCAACCGTTCCAGAATCTGTTCGATCAGGGACAAGCTTTGCTCGACCTCTTCAATCCGCACGCGGACGCGGGCGTCGACGTCGCCCTCCTGGCGAACGGCCACCTCGAAGCGAAGGTCGTCGTAAGGCGGATATCCCGGCGTCCGGCGCGCGTCGAAGGCGCGGCCGGAAGCCCGGCCGACGTAGCCGCCGGCACCGTACTGCCGCGCGAGGGCCGGCTGAAGGACGCCGGTTCCGACGGTGCGATCCTGGAGCGAGGTGGTGTCGTCATAGAGCTCGACGAGCGCGGGAAACCGGCGACGGATTTCGTCGACCAGAGCGCGGACAGAAGCCAAGCCCTCGCGGCCGGGATCGACCGCGACGCCCCCGGGCAGCACGCGGTCTCGCATCAGCCGGTGACCGAAGGCGACGTCGGCGGCGCGCAGCACCCGTTCGCGCAGGACCCCGCAATGCGCGTGCATGATGGCGAAGGAGGCGTCGTTGCAGATCGCGCCAATGTCGCCGAGATGGTTGGCGAGCCGCTCCAGCTCGGCCATGAGCGCACGCAGCCAGACCGCGCGCGGCGGCGCCTCGATATCGAGCGCCGCTTCGACGGCGCGCGCGAAGGCGATGGCGTAGGCCACGGTGCTGTCGCCGGAGGTGCGGCCGGCCAGCTTGGCGGCACGATCGAGGTCCGCCCCCGCCATCAGCCCCTCAATGCCCTTGTGCACATAGCCCAGCCGCTCCTCCAGGCGAACGACCGTTTCGCCGCTTGCCGTGAAGCGGAAATGGCCCGGCTCGATGATGCCTGCATGCACGGGGCCGACGGGGATCTGATGGAGGCTTTCGCCCTCGGCCGGAAGGAAGGCATACGGCACCTCGCCGACCGCCGGCATGCGGAGGCCGAGTGGATGCCGCAGGCCCCAGCGGCCGTGATCGAGCCAGGGCCGCGCGTCCGGCAGGCCTTTGGGCTCGAGGCCGAACAGGTCGCGAACCGCGCGTTCGAGGCGGATCGCCGGCGGGTGCGCCCGACCGACGGAGGGAAAGCGTCCGTCCGGACAGTCGAGACTGGCGACGACGATCCTGGACGGTTGCTCGTCCAGGAGAGCCATATGGACGGCCTGCGCCTCACCCCAAAGCCCGAGCAGGGATCGCCGCCCCTCGGGAAGCTCGTCGGCGATGCGGCGCCACGCCTCCGCGTCCACGGTGACGTGCCGCCAGGGCCGGTGCGTTTCGGATTCGCGGCCTTCGAGAACTGGATCGATCGATGCCGGCATGGTCCGCCTCTTTCTCTTATCCCAGGAGGCGCGCGATGTGCTGGAACCAGGCAACCAGCGACGGCGGCAGGTAGACCCCACCCACCAGGACCAACGCCAAATGCCCAAACATCGGAAAATAGGAGAGCCGGACCCGCGCCGCGCCGCCTGTCGCCTCGCCGAACGCCAGACCGTGCAGGCGCAGCAGCAGCGCGCCGACGCCCACGAGCAGACCGAAAACCAGCGGCAACGCAAGGAGCGGTTCGCGGGCGAAGGTCGAACTCACCACGAGAAACTCGCTCATGAAGATGCCGAGCGGCGGCATGCCGGCAATGGCGACCACCCCGAGCACGAGACTCCAGCCGAGCACCGGATGGGTCTCCGTCAGGCCCCGGATCTCGGCGATTCTTTGCGTACCCTTGACCTGCGCGATGTGGCCGACCGCAAAGAAGATCGCCGACTTCGTAAGGCTGTGCATGGTCATGTGCAGCAAGCCCGCGAAGTTCGCGAGCGGACCGCCCATGCCGAACGCGAAGGTGATGATGCCCATATGCTCGATCGAGGAGTAGGCAAACATCCGCTTGATGTCGCGCCGGCGGTACAACATGAAGCCCGAGAACAGGAGGGAACCGAGCCCCATCGTCACCATGATCGGACCCGGCGCAATCGCCGCCGGATTGCCGGCGAGCAGCATCTTGAACCGCAGGACGGCGTAAAGCGCGACGTTCAACAGCAAACCCGAGAGCACGGCGGAGATCGGTGTCGGGCCTTCGGCATGGGCATCGGGAAGCCAGGCATGCAACGGCACGAGCCCGACCTTCGTTCCGTAGCCGACCAGGAGAAAGACGAAGGCGACGTTGAGGAGCGCCGGATCGAAATCGCCGACGCGTTCGATCAGGGCAGTCCAGACCATGCCATCGTGGCCGTCGCCCATGACCGGTTGGGCCGTCATATAGACGAGAATGGTGCCGAACAGCGCCAGAGCGATGCCAACGCTTCCGAGGATAAAATACTTCCACGCCGCCTCGAGCGCCTCGTGGGTGCGATAGATGCCGACCATGACGACCGTGGCGAGGGTTGCCAGCTCGACCGCCACCCACATGAGCCCGACATTGTTGGCGACCAGCGCCAGGTTCATGCCGAACATCATGACCTGATACATGGCGTGATAAAACCGCAGATAGGCAGGCGTCAGCCTCCCCGTCTCCAGTTCGTGCCCGATGTAGCTGGCGCTGAACACGCTGGTCGTGAACCCGACGAAGCTGTTGAGCAGGATGAAGGCGATGTTGAGGTCGTCGACCAGGAAATACGCCCCCGGTTGCGGCCGCACGACCAGCAGCGACAGAGCCGCCAACAGCGTCAAGGCGCAGGACAGGACGTTGAGACGCGCGGAGAGCCGGTAGCCGGGCAGCAGGGCGAGGAGCGCCGCCGCGGCGGCCGGAACCGCCAGGACGAGGATCACCGCGTCGAGCGAGAACGCGCTCATTGCCGCTCTCCCCGGAAGCTATCGAGCGCATGGACATCCACGGTGTCGAAGCGCTCGCGGATTCGGAACAGGAAGATGCCGATCACGATGAAGGCGATGAGGATCGCGAAAGCGACGCTGATCTCGACCACGAACGGCATGCCCTTGGCGCCGGTCGCGGCGAGAATCAGGCCGTTCTCCAGCGTCATGAAACCGACGACCTGACTCACCGCGTTGCGCCGCGTGACCATGATCAGAAGCCCGAGCAGCAGGATGGAAAGCGCAAAGGCCAGATCCTGCCGGGTAAGCGGATCGGCCTGGGCAGTGACCTGCAGCATGATCACCATGGAGAGCGCGACCAGCCCCATGCCGGCCAGCATGGTCGGCCCGATGCCTACCACCGTCTCGATCTGACGGTGGATGCCGAGGCGCAGGATGATCCGATGGAGCGCGACGGGGATGATGATCGCCTTGAAGACAAGCGCGATGATCGCCGTGACGTAAAGCTGCGGCGCGTGCTGTATGTAGGCCTGCCAAGCGACCGACAGCGCGAGCACGGTCGCGTGGAGGGCGAAGACATTGAGAAGCCCGGAGAGGCGGTCCTGGTACAGCATCATGAAGCTCACCAGCATCAGGCCGCCGGCAAGAAGGTGAGCGACATCGAAGGCAAAGCCGTCCATCTAAAGGCTCCGCAAGACGAAGAGCAGCAGCGTGGCGAGCAGGCCGAGCATCAACGCCGCGCCGAGGAAGTCCGGAACGCGGAACACGCGCATCTTGGCGAGGACGGTCTCGAACACCGCCAGGGCAAAGCCTCCCACCAGCAGCTTGCCGACAAAGGTGACCACGCCGATCGCATAGGCTGCGGTCCCCGCGCCCGCCTGCGCCATTCCCCAGGGCGCGAACACGCAGGCGATAAGGGAGATGTAAAGCAGCAGCTTGAGCGAGGCGGCGAGCTCGACGAGCGCGAGGTGCCGGCCGGAATATTCGAGCACCATGGCCTCGTGCACCATGGTGAGCTCGAGATGCGTGGCCGGGTTGTCGATCGGAATGCGAGCGTTCTCGGCGATCGCGACCATGATGAGGGCGACGAGCGCGAGGGCGATCGAAACGCGCAGGCCGACCTCCGACGAGAGCATGACGCCGACGATGGTGGAGAGTTGCGTCGATCCGGCGACGAGGGCAAGCGTGAACACGATCATGATCATCGCCGGTTCGGCGAGCGAGCCGATCATTGCCTCGCGGCTTGCGCCGATGCCGCCGAAGCTGGTGCCGACGTCCATTCCGGCGAGCGCCAGGAAGAAGCGCGCGCTGCCGAGCAGGGCGATGATCGCGATAAGATCGGCCGTCCAGCTGAACAGCAGGCCCGTGGCGAAGGTCGGCACGAGGGCCGCTGCCACCCAGGTGGCGGCGAAGATCAGGTAGGGAGCGACCCGGAACAGCCAGGACGCGCTCTCGGCCACCACTGCCTCTTTGCGTAGCAGCCGCAAGAGGTCCCGGTAGGGTTGGAGTACGGAGGGACCGCGGCGTCGCAGCAGGTGCGCCTTCACCTTGCGAACGAAGCCGGTCAGCAGCGGCGCCAGCAACAGGACCACGAGCATCTGCGCGCCCTGGATGAGAAGATCGAGGATCACTGCCATAGCGTGAGCAGGAGCAGCACTACGAGGGCGAGGAAGACGAGGCTCAGATACCGTCGGATCGTCAGGAACTGCAGCCTGTTGAACCGGTCCGCGGCAAAGGCGATTCCCTCGGACAGCGGCGCGTAGAGCGTGTCCCAGACAAGGTCACGCAGGTTCAGGCTCAGCCGCGCAGGCCGCGAATCTCCCGGCGGCGGCATCTGGACGGACTCGCGGGCGCGGAAGACCACGGTCCCAAAAACGCGGCGGATCGGCTGGGCGAAGCTTCCGGCGGTGTACTGCGTCGCCGGGCTGGGGTCCGGAAAGCCGCAGTCCCAAGCCGGGGCGCGCCGCACCTCCCGCGAGGCGAAGCGGTGAATCGCGTAGGCCGCCAACGAGGCAGACGCCGCGACGAAGAGGAGCACGAGGAGGCCATTGTAGGAGCTGCGGCCCTCCGCGAGGGGCACAATCGAGAGCCAGGGCATCGCCGTCTGCGCGGGCATGCGACTCCCGGCTAGGCCTTGAACGACCGGCGCCAAGCCGTCGATCACGAGGCCGGGCAGCGCCCCAAGCACGAGGCACAAGGCCGCGAAGGCGAGCATCGCAGCGAGCGACCAGCGGTCGACATCGCGCGCTTGCGCGGCCGACGACGTGCGGGGCCGGCCGAGAAAGGTGATCCCGAACGCCCGGATGAAGCAGGCGACCACCAACGCCGCCGAAAGCGCGAGCAAGGCCCCGACGGCCGGGACCAGGAGCTTCAATCCCCATTGCGGCAGTTGCGGGCTCAAGAGGACCGTCTGAAACGTCAGCCATTCGGAGGCGAAGCCGTTGAGCGGCGGAAGCGCGGAGATCGCGAGGCACCCCGCGAGGAACGCGACGGCCGTCATCGGCATGCGGTGGATGAGCCCGCCGAGGCGCTCCATGTCGCGCTCGTCGGTCGCCGTCAGCACCGCGCCGGCACCGAAGAACAAGAGGCTTTTGAAGAGAGTATGATTGACGGCGTGAAACAAGGCGGCCGTCAGCGCGACGGCGGTCGCGTCGAGGATCCCATTGGCCTCGAACGCCAACGCCAGACCAAGGCCGACGAAGATGAAGCCGATGTTCTCGATCGTGCTGTAGGCCAGCATGCGCTTGAGGTCGTTCTGCATGAGCGCGTACAGAACGCCGAGCACCGCAGTACCGCCGCCGAAGCCGAGCACCACGAGCCCCCACCACCAGCTCGGCGGTCCGAGAAGGTCGAAAACGACGCGGACGAAGCCGTAGACGGCAACCTTGGTCATGACGCCGCTCATCAGCGCGGAGACGTGGCTGGGCGCGGCCGGATGCGCGAGCGGAAGCCAGACATGCAGCGGTACGAGACCGGCCTTCGACCCGGCGCCGAGCAGAACGAGCGTCAGGACGAGCGCCGCCAACCAGGGCGCCAGAGGTTCGGCGCGGATCTCTGCGAAGGCATAGCTTCCATTGGGTCCGGCAAGAAGGCCGAAAGCCAGCAACAGGGCGAGCGTGCCGAAGCTCGCCATCAGGATATACACGTACCCGGCGCGGGCATTGTCCGAGACGCGGTGATGGGCGACGACCAGCGCCCAGGACGCGAGGGACATGAACTCCCAGCTCACGAGGAAGGTGAAGGCGTCGTCCGCCAGGACGACGAGGTTCATGCCCGCGAGAAAGGCCGGAAAGAACGGCAGCACGCGGTGCGGCACCGACTCGTGGCGGCCGTAGCCGAGCCCGTAGACACTGGCTGCGGCGGCGCCGAGATTGACGATCGTAAGAAAGAGGGCCGACAGGGCGTCCACTCGAAAATGCGCCCCGATCCACGGCAGACCGAGCGGGAGAGCCGCGGCGTCCGCGGCCCCACCCGCCGAAAGGAGATGCACAACTGCGGTTGTCAGCGCGACGAGCGACACGCCCAGGCTCACCGCATAGACGATCGCCGTCGCCGTGGGTCGTCGCGCCGCAACGACAGCCACAGCGGCAAGGCCCAGCAGAGCCGCAACGCAGCACAAGAGGATGTCGGCCGACATCGAGACCTACGATTCCTGTATTTCGGACAGACGCCGACGCGACCCGCGATCGGACCCCGCCCTTATGCCCGCTTTTCTCTTACGCCTTCAGCCGAACCCCGCGTCCGCCACCCTGGCTGACGGCGCCCTCACCAATGAGTTCGATGCCGGCCGCATCCAGGGCCTCGACCAGCTTCATCAGCGAGTCGACATTGCCCCGGATTACGCCTTCGCTGGCCTCCATCCGTTGAATGGTTGGCAGCGACAGGCCAGACAACTCCGCCAACCTGCGCTGATCAATGCCCACCAATGCCCGCGCGGCCCGCATCTGCGCAGCCGTGATCATGCTTCAGACGTTCTTTCTCAAACTTGATACGTGATATCGGACATTTACTTCAGTTATATACCGATGTCAAACATGGATTTTGATTTATCAGACATCATATGCAGGGGACCGAATCCGAACTCGCCTCGACGGCGCCTCTCGCAAAGACGCTCAATCTCGTCCAACACGACGATTCGGACATCGCGATAGGCGAGCGGAACGTGGCGCACGACCGGCGCCACTGGCTATAACACCGCAGCGGGAAGGGCGCGTCACGACCGGGCGGCCCAATCCGGCCGGGTTGCTACGGGAACAAGGTAGGCGGCAATGGATCGCGGCACGGAGAAACGGGCAAGAGGCGGGGGCACGGTGCGCTTGCCTTTTTATTCTTTCGGCACCGACGGTCGATGCGCGCCGCATCGACCGTCGATGGTCCTCCGCCCTGCCGTTTGACCGATGCCATCCTCACCAGAGGCCGGAAGCGGGTTGGTTGCGTCAAGTCGACCGCCGACCGCCGTGCCGGCCGCGGTCGCCTTCATATGGATGGCGAGCGCGCTGGCGATCCTGTTTGACGCCGGCCCGCTGCGGACGGTCGCCGGCGCCGTCGCGGCCGCGCTCGCGCTTGCCAGCATTGTTCGCTCGGGCGGGATGATTCGTGCGTTCGCCCTCGCCCTCGGCGCCGCTTCGGCGGCGCTGGTTGCGCTCGATGCGGACCCGCACGCGGCGCTGGTGGGGCTCGAACAGGCGGGTCTGTTCTGCGCCTTCCTGGCCGGTCTCTACGCCTTGCGCAGCGGGGTGGAGAGCAACCCCAGCCTGGGCGCGGTGCGCGGGCGGTTGCGCGACTTGCCGCGCGAGACCCGACGCGGCGTCCTGCTGTGGCTCGGATGGTTGTTCTCGGTGCCGCTGGTGATCGGCGCGCTGAGCGTCGTGGCCCCGCTGATCGCGGAAGACGCCGACACCGACACGCGCACGGAGGCGGCGACCTGGAGCATTCGGGGCATGGCTCTGACCCTGCTGTTCTCGCCCTTCACCGTGGCCATGGGCCTGGTGACCAGCCTCGGCCCGGCGGTGCCGTTCCCGGCGATCCTGTCGTCCGGACTGGCACTCAGCTTGGCCGCTCTGCTGGCGCCGCTGGCCACCGGCGCCTGCCGTTCGCCGCTGGCGGCGGAGCGCGCCGTCTGGATCGATGTCGGTCGGGTTCTGGCTCCGGTGCTGGTTTTGATCATCCTCGTCGTGGCGGCGAGCGGCTGGTTCGGCTGGTCGACGCTGGAGGCCAGCGTCGTGCTTGTGGCGCCGTTCGCGGCGGGGATGGTGACCGCAACCGGCAATCGCGCGCGCCGGCAGGCCGCGATCCGATCGACGCGCATCGGCTGGGGACGCTTCGACAGCGAGGTAGCGGTGCTGACCTCGGCGCTGGTGTTTGCGGCGCTCGCCGCCGACTCCGCGACCGTGCTGGCGGCGATGGACGCCGCCGCCGAATGGATCGGGCCCGGCGGGCTGGTGGTGGCCTCGCTGGGAGCGATCTGCCTGCTGTCGATGATCGGCGTGCACATGGCGGTGCCGGCCGTGGTCGTCCTTTCGGTGTTCGGTCCGCTGATGCCGGATTCGCTCAGCGCGCTTCTGCTGTGCCTGGCAGTGCTGATCGGCTGGGCGTTCGGCGCGATGACGGGGCTCGGTTCGATTTCCTTCCTGGTCGCCACCACGATCTTTCGCGTGCCGCCCCGGCGCGCGGCCTTTGGCCCCAACCTGACGTTCATGACCGGCCTTTGCGCGCTCTACGCCCTCGGAGTCTTCATCTTGATCTGAGAGGACGGGACGATCGTCGGCGTCGGCGCAAACCGGTCCGGCGAGAACCGGAAGATCGCACCCTCCCGCATTGCGCGGCTCGGCTTCCGGTCGGCCTCCCCGGCAGCGAACGGAAAACGGCCGGGGCGGTTATCGCCCCGGCCGATCGCGATCAGGCCGTCACCCGTGACCCACGGTGCGCCAGCCACAGCCTGCAGGCGGCCAGCACCGCAACGAGCGCGCCGAGGATGAGATGGCTCCAGAGCACGGCCGCGACGCCGTCAGCCCCGAACAGCCAGGGCGAGATGGCGACCCAGATGCCGAGGGCAACGTTTGCCCATTCTGCCCATTCAACGAACGAGCGGATCGCGGCACCGGCGAGGAGCGCGATCACCACGGCGCACACCCAGGCGTTCCAGGCAGCGGCCGTGGAGCTCGCGAAGCCGAGCGCCCACGGCGTGACAAACAGGATCACGGCAAGAACCAGATTGGACCAATCGAGAAGTTCCTCTTTCCGTTCCGTGATATTCACCATGGTTGACCTCCGTTCTCTTTCGGGATGCCTACCACGCCAACCACCGGTCCCTCTGTGCGGACCGGCTCAAGGCCCCGCCGCCACCGCCTCCGCGAGCGGCATGGCCGGAAACAGGATCTCAAGGAGCAGACTGAGCGCCATGCACGCCGCCGCTTCGTCCCAGAGCGTCAGGTGCGGGGGATCGAACCGCTCTTCGCGGACGGTCGCAGCCACGGCGGTTCCCAGGGCCGCGACCAAGAGGAAGAAGCTCAGAACCGACGGCACCAGCTCCCGCGGGTAGAAGGAGGCAAGACAAAGGCAGAGGGCCACCGCAATCCCCCACCGGAGCACGGACGCAAGGCTCGGATCGGCGGAATCACCGTCCCTCGATCCTTGCCAGTCGCGCGGATCGTAGGTGTTCATTGCTGCCCCTCCCCGGCGTCCCGGGTCAACGAAGCGTCCCGCAAAGCGATCATCCTACGGTGTCTCGGTCGTTTGCTCTCCTCGCCCGCACGGCCATTGGCTCCTCACGTCGAAGTGGCGGACGGCCGGCGCCCGCAGGCCACACCCGCCCGCTCAAGCAACGTCCTCAGCCGCTTCGCAATCGCGGTGCAACGGGGCAAGGTTCGGCCGGCGATCGACGGCGGTCGGCCGAGCAAAGGCGCGCGAACGCCGCGGCCACCGGCCGGAGCGTTCCTAGGCCGCCTTCTGCTCGATCTGCTTCTGCTGGCCGTCCGCCCGGACACTCTCGATCGCGATCCGGCGCGGCTTCATCTCCTCCGGCATCTCGCGTACGAGATCGACGGAGAGCAAGCCGTTCTCCAGATGCGCGCCCGTCACCTTGACGAAGTCGGCCAAGCCGAACCGGCGCAGAAAAGCCCGGCCCGCGATGCCCTGGTGCAGATAGGTCTTGCCGTCGCCATCCGGCTTCTTTCCGGCGACGACGAGGGTGTTCTGCTCCTGCGTGACGGAGAGGTCATCCAGGCCGAAGCCGGCCACGGCGAAGGTGATGCGATAGGTATCCTCGCCCGTCTTCTCGATGTTGTAGGGGGGATAGTTGTCGCTTGGCTCCGACTCCAGGGCGTCCTGCAGCAGGTCCATCATCCGGTCGAAGCCGATGGCCAACCGGTAGAGCGGAGCAAAGTCCAGATCGAACGTCCTCATAGCCACATCCTCCTTCGAGCAACATGGATACAAGGAGCTCCGGGCGTTTGGCGCCCGGCCTCGCGCGCCGGAGCCCTCATGGGCCTCCGGCGCAACTGGATTTGGGTGGCGTTTTTCCGGTGTCAAGACCCTGATCCGCCATCACTCTTTGGTAACACCGGCCGCTTGGCTCACGGGCACGCCCGGCCGCCAAGCGGTAATGCCCGGACGTCCGGACCGATTCATCTGCCGCTTTTCTATGCTGCCGCTAGATGCAACGCATGGAATTGGCGCGTGATTAATCAATGCGCTCCATAATTGGCTTGGAAAGCCATGCATGCTTTCCATTCGTCGGCAAGTCGGCCGAAGGACCGCATCCGGTCTGAGAGGCGGAACCGCCGGTTATCACTCGCGATGCTTCTGATCCTGCACCTGATGATCGCGCGGCCTCAGCTTTAGGCCCTTCGCCATCGACCCTGCGCCGAGCCATTGGCGCGGCTTGGGGGTTCAAGGCAGGACGCGAGAGGCGATCTGCAGCGGAAGAGATCGCCGGAAAGCCGCGCGATAAGCCGGTTGCCGGAACGGCGTTCTACGGCTTTAGGAATGCCGAGACACCGGATCGGAGCCTGGCCGCGGCATGTCGTCCGTCGGCCTGCTTTCGACGGACCGCCGGAGTCTTCAGTCGGCATCAAGGAAGCGCAGGCGCGCCGAAGCTATTCTCGGTGCTGCCGGTGGAATTTCACTTGATCGATATCAATGTTCGAGTCGGTGGGACGCCGCATGGTTTCATTGCGCCCCCGATCAAGCCTTGGCCACCGGAATGCGATGAGCGGACCGTCGAAGATGCCTGCCACCAGCCTGGCGAAGTGGATACTTGTCGGGCTCGCGCTGTTCATCGCTTTCGCGTTCTTGCAGGAGCCCGACGGTGGTCCGGTACCGATTGACGTGCCCTATTCCCGGTTCAAGACGCTGCTGGAGCAGGGAGAGGTCGAAACGGTGGTTTTCCGGGGCGATCGGATCTCGGGGACCTTCCTCCGCGCCGTCGAAGTGGCTTCCGGTCGCGCCTCGACACGGTTCACAACGCGCATGCCGCCGGTCGATGATCCCGACCTTTTCCGTCTGCTCGACGAACACGGCGTCGAAGTTGCGGCGGAGGAGCCCGGAGGCTGGCCGACATGGGTGCTTGTACTATTGCCGTGGGTGCTGATCATCGGCTTCTGGTACATCCTCCTGCGGCGCATACCGGGCGGCCTGCCCGGCGGATTCGGGCGCGGTGGCCTCGATGACTTCCTCGGCGGGCGAGCGCGGAAGGTGGAGCCGAACTCCGTGCCGAAGGTGCGCTTCGCCGACGTCGCCGGTCAGGACAACGCCAAGGCCGAAGTGGCCGAGCTTCTCGAGTTCCTGCGCCACCCCGACCGCTACAGACGCCTGGGCGCGGAGGTACCCCACGGCATCCTGCTGCAGGGTCCGCCGGGAACGGGGAAAACCATGCTCGCCCGAGCTCTCGCGGGCGAGGCCCAGGTGCCTTTCTTCCACATCTCGGCGTCGGAGTTCATCGAGGTCTTCGTCGGCGTCGGCGCCTCGCGCGTGCGCAAGCTCTTCGAGGACGCCAAGAAGAGCGCCCCGAGCATCATCTTCATCGACGAGCTCGACAGCATCGGCCGCGTCCGGGGCGCCGGGCTCGGCGGCGGCCATGACGAGCGCGAGCAAACCCTTAACCAGATCCTGGCCGAGATGGACGGTTTCGAGGGGCGCGAAGCCGTCGTCGTTCTCGCCGCGACCAACCGCCCGGACGTGCTCGACCCCGCCCTGCTCCGACCCGGCCGCTTCGACCGGCACATCACGCTGGAACTGCCCGACCTGAAAGCCCGGCTCGCGATCCTCCAGGTACACTGCCGCAACGTGCCTCTCGCCGACGACGTGGCGTTGGACCGCATCGCGGCAGGCACGCCCGGGTTCTCCGGTGCCGACCTCAAGAACCTGGTCAACGAGGCGGCGATGGCCGCCGCGCGCGAGAACCTCGAGCGCGTGACCGCCCGCCATTTCGACGAGATGCGGGATCGGATCATGATGGGCTCGCTGAGGACGATGGCGATCCACGAGGACGAGCGGCATCGTCTCGCCGTACACGAAGCCGGCCACGCGGCGGTCGCCTATTACCTGCCGAATGCCGATCCGGTCCACAAGGTGACGATCATCCCGCGCGGGCGGTCCCTCGGCGGCACGCACCAGCTCCCCGAGATCGAGCGCCACACCCTACCGGAGGATTACCTGCGCGACCGGCTGGCCGTAATGCTGGCGGGGCGCGCTTCGGAGCGAGTCTTCCTCGACACCGTCAGTTCCGGTGCGGACGAGGATATCCGTATGGCGACGCAACTCGCCCGCTGGATGGTCGGGCGCTGGGGCATGTCCGAGGAAGTGGGGCCGGTCGACCTGCGCGAGAGCGACGAGCATCCGTTCCTCGGCCGCGAGATCGGCCAGCCGCGCCGCTTCTCCGAGGATACCGCGGCCGCCGTCGACAGGGCCGTCCGGCAGTGCCTGACCGAGGCGGAAGCACGGGCCCGCGAGGTGATCGAAAGTCACCGTCCGCAAGTGGAACGGCTGATCGCGGAGCTGGAGGAGCACGAGACGCTGGACCGAACGGCGGTCGCGACCTACCTCGGACCTAAGGAAGTTCCGGGCCACCGCAGACCCAGGCCGTCCGTGAATCTCGCGGCTCGCGCCGATGATGTCTGACCGTAAAGCAATCGGACGGACCGGACCAGAGATCAGCGTCCGGGACCTGCGCCCGCGGCCTCGGAGAGAACGCCACGCCGGCCACTAGGCCGTCGCGTGAGAGGCACCGAAAAGGAAACAAGGAGACAACGATGGCCTTCAAGGATCTTCTCGTCCACCTGGACACCGCCGCATCCTGCGCCGGGCGCGTGCGGTTGGCGATCGAGCTGGCAAAAGCGCATGAGGCGCATCTTACCGGCCTGTACGTCATCGGCGAGCCGCTGATCCCGCAGATGGTGCTTGGCTTCGTGCCCGAAGGTGTAGTCGCCGAGCAGCAGAAACGCTCGAAAGAGCGAGCGGAGGCCTCGGTCGGACGCTTCCGGGACGCCGCGGAGCGAGAGGGAATCCGCTTCGAGTGCCGGATCGCGCACACGGACGATCCCGATATCGTCGCCACCGTGGCTCAGCACGCCCGCTATGTGGACCTGACCGTCCTCGGCCGGCCCGATCCCGACAATCGGGAGGTTCCGCTACGCCTGGCCGAGCAGGTCGCCCTGACCTCGGGACGGCCGATCATGGCCGTGCCCCACATGGAATCGGATGCGCCGGCAGGCCCTGCCGAACGGATCCTGGTCGCCTGGGACGGCAGCCGCGAGGCGACACGGGCGGTGCATGACGCCCTGCCGCTCCTCACCGGCGCGGCCAGCGTCATCGTCCTTTGTGTCAATCCCCAGCGCACGGCTGCTCGATACGAGGCGGAGCCGGGTGCCGATATCGCCCTGCATCTCGCCCGTCACGATGTGCGTACGGAGGTGCAACAGGCCTCCGCCGATGATGGCGCCGAGGGGGAGGCCATCCTGTCCGCCGCGCTGGATAGCGGTGCAAACCTGATCGTCGCCGGTGCCTACGCGCACAGCCGGATCCGTGAGCTGGTGCTTGGCGGCGTCACGCGTACCCTGTTGCGATCGACGACCGTGCCTGTCCTGATGGCTCATTGAGGGCAGCGCGTTCCGGCTTGCCGAGCGGCGATCCCGCAACACGGCGGCCGCCAACCCGAATGCGCTGTCGGGATCAGCCCCTTCGGGCCGAGATACGATGCGGGTCCTGGTACGATGCCGGAACTCCCGGACGTTGAACGATACCGGCGTTACATCGACCAGAACGCCAAGGGTCGACCGATCCGGCACCTCTCGATCGAGGCGGCGCGCATCGTGGCGCCGCTTCGTCCCGCCGCGCTGGACCGGCGGCTCCGCGGACGGACCTTCACCGAGATCCGCCGCCACGGCAAGCATCTCTTCCTTCGGGTCGACGGCGACGACTGGCTGACGATGCATTTCGGCCTCACGGGCCGACCCGTATGGTACCGCGATCCGGACGATGCCCCACCGCACCAGCGGATCCGCTTCGATTTTGCCGACGGCAGCCATCTTGCTTACGCCGACCGGCGGATGCTCGGGCATATCGGCATCACAAACGATCCGGAGGCGTTCATCGCACAGCACCGGTTGGGGCCGGATGCGCTCTCCCCGGAGTTCGACCTCGACTACCTGCGGCGTGCCGTCGGAGAACGCCGGGGGGAGATCAAGTCGTTTCTGATGAACCAGGAGATCGTTGCCGGGATCGGCAACATCTTCTCGGACGAGATCCTGTTTCGCGCGCATCTTCATCCGCGGACTGGCGTGCAACGGCTCGGCGAGTCGGAGATCAGCCGCCTGCACGCAACCACGAAGGCGGTCCTGCAGGCTGCCATCGACCGCGAGGCCGGGGCCGAGGAGTTTCTCGACCGACATCCTCCCGGGTCGCTCATCCCGTGCCGGCATCGCGGCGGCGCCTGTCCGGCCTGCGGTCACCCGCTGGAAACGCTGAGATCGGGCGGACGAACCGCCTATTTCTGTCCACGCTGCCAGTCCGAACGGCGGGAGACGAGTTAGAGTCTTGACCAGCATGGGCCTCGCCGAGGACAGAAGACCGGGATGACGGGGGACGCCGCCTGTACCGGTTTCCTGCAATGGGCCCTGCCGCGCCTGGGATTGCGCTGGGCCGGTTACCGCAAGGTCCGGGGAACCGTCTGCAAGCGGCTGCGACGACGGCTGCGCACTCTCGGGTTCCCGGATCTCGATGCGTACCGCGCCTATCTGCAAGCAACGCCGGCCGAGTGGTCATGCCTCGACGCCCTCTGCCGCATCCCGATCTCCCGCTTCTACCGCGATCGGGCGGTATTCGACTCCTTGGCGGACGATGCGATCCCGGCTCTGGCCCGGGCGGCCCAGAACGGCGGACGGGTCCTGCGATGCTGGAGCGCCGGCTGCGCGTCAGGCGAAGAGCCGTACACGATCGTCTTGCTCTGGCGGCATCGAATCGGCAAGGAATTTCCGGGCGTCGAACTCCAGGTCGTCGCAACGGACGTCGAGCCGGCAATGCTGGCACGGGCCCGCCTGGGCTGCTACGCGTTCGGCAGCCTCAAGGACTTACCGAAAGACCTGACGCCAAGCTTCCGCCGCGTGGATGACCACTGGTGCCTTTCCGCGGAAATCCGGAATGCCGTCGACTGGCAGCTTCAGGACATCCGCGAGGCGCAGCCGCCCGAGATCTTCGACTTTGTCCTCTGCCGCAACCTCGTCTTCACCTATTTCGAGCCGGCGCTTCAATCGCGGCTGCTGCAGGTGATTGCGAGCCATATCAGAACCGGCGGCGCTCTGGTCATCGGCGCCCACGAACGGCTACCCGAAAGCGATGCGTTCGAGCCGTGGAACGGTCGCCGGAGCATATTCCGTCGCCGTCCGGAAACGAGGCGTTCGACGTGATCGCGCGTTGCACGGTCGGATGCGTCGGGACCGAGGCCCGGGGCACATCATGCTCCTGAGCCGGGCCTAGGGAGCCCCAACAGGGATCAGGCATAACGGAGTCTCGTCTGGCTTAAGGCGCAGGAGACGCGCCACCCCGCCATCACTGAAGGCGCCGACCACGGTTGCTGCGAGATCGAGCGCGACCGCTTGTAGAATCAGGCTTTCGGCGGCGTGCCCGGCTTCCATGTAGACGTAGCCCCGCCCGCGAGATCCGTATTTCATGGTTGTACGTTCAAAGACCGCCGCAATGCAGACGATCGCCGGCGCCGTTGCGATCCATTCTTGACCATGAACGGCATCGACGAGCGTCTCTCGCCGATGATCGGATGTTACGGGGAGAAGCTGGTGCCCCTCGGGACGGTAACGATAGATGCCGGCGGCCAAGGATATGATCTTCCAGACGGCGACATAGAGTTCCAGGGGATAAAGCGCGCCGGCGGAAGGCACGGCGCGCCTGGCGTCGGCGCTCGTCACGCCCTGCGCCGCCCAGAGAACTTGGCCGAGCTGTTCCAGCGTCAGCGCGCGATCGCGGAAGCTGCGTACCGAACGCCGCCGCCATATGCAGCGCTCAACCGAGGCGTCGCCATCTTGCCTCGGTTCGGGCAAGGTTGCCCGGACCATCTTGTGGGGTCCGCTTCGAAGCATCACTCGGCACCGGATCGCCGGGCGCGCACCCGTTGGGTTACTGCCGCACTATCGAGACCAACACCGGCATAGGTCCTTGGTTTCGCGTTCGGACGGCGTTTGACGTCGAGCGCCGCACTGCAATCGGTCTTGTCAGAGGGACCGGTCTTCGCCCAAACCTTCGGGTTGCCGACACGTCTCCAGCGACGGCGGCCGCAACTATCCCGAAACGCGCCCAAGCCGGATGATGTCGTCGAAGGCGACGCCGGGCGGCAGCGTGCCATAGGTCCAGCCCCAGTCGTCGTCCAGCCGGGACGCGCAGAACGCGTCCGCAACGGGTGCCGGCCCATGCCGAACCAGCAGCGCCGCCTGAAGCAGGACGGCCAGCGATTCGACGATCCGGCGCGCCCGCAGTTCCCGGTCCTTTCGATCCTGGACACCGGCCTTCAGCCGATCGATCGCCCGGTCAAGCCGGCGGTCGCCGCCGCGCGCCGCCTCGATATCCGCGAACAGCGCCTCGACGGCCTCCGGATCCCGCTCCATGGTCCGAAGCGCATCCAGGCAGATGACGTTGCCGGAGCCTTCCCAGATGCCGTTGAGGGGGGCCTGGCGGTAAAGCCGCGGCATGACGGACTCTTCCACATATCCGGATCCGCCGTGGCATTCCAGGGCCTCGCAGACATGGGCGGGAAGGCGCTTGTTGATCCAGTACTTCGCGATTGCGACGGCGATCCGCGAGAACGATGCGGCCGCCGGGCTCGCGCCGGCCTCGTCGAAGCCGCGCGCCACCCGGGCCGCCATCATCGTCGCCGCCACCCACTCCACGACCAGATCAGCCAGCACGTTCCGCATCAGAGGCTGATCCGACAGCAGGCGCTGAAAGGCCGTCCGGTGGGCGGTGTGGTGGACCGCCTGCACGACCGCTTGGCGCATCAGACCGGCGGCGGCGAGCGCCGTGTCGAGGCGCGTGTGATGCACCATCTCGATGATCGTGCGCACGCCCTGCCCCTCCTCGCCGATCAGCCGCGCCCAGGTCTGCCGGTACTCGATCTCCGAGGACGCGTTCGACCTGTCGCCCAGCTTGTCCTTGAGGCGCTGGATGAAGAACGGGTTGCGGGTACCGTCCGGGCGCCAGCGCGGCACCAGGAAGCAGGACAGCCCGGCCGCCGTCTGGGCCAAGGTGAGAAAGGCATCTGACATGGGCGCCGAACAGAACCATTTGTGGCCGGTCAGCTCGAACGCACCCCCGTCGCCGATCGGCACGGCGCGGGTGGTGTTGGCCCGGACATCGGAACCGCCCTGCTTCTCCGTCATCGCCATTCCGATGGTAACGCCGGTCTTTTCCGCCGCGGGAACGAAGCGCGGATCATAGGAGGCAGAGGTGATACGCGCCTCCCATTCGGCGGCGACGTCCGGTTGCTTTCTCAGCGCCGGGATGGCCGCATAGGTCATGGTGATCGGGCAGCAGACGCCCGGCTCGGCTTGAACCAGGAGGTATTCGAGGACCATATGGGCGACGTGCCCGCCGGGGCCCGGCGCGGTCCAGGCGATCGAATGGACCTTATGGCCTTTCGCCAGGGCCATCAGCTCATGATAGGCCGGGTGGTAGACCACTTCGTCCAGCCGGCGGCCGAAGCGATCGAACGTGCGAAGCTCGGGTGGATAGCGGTTGGCGGCCTCGGCGAGTTCGGCCACGCGTTCGCTGCCGAGCACGGCGCCGAAGGCCCGGACCTTCTCCACGGCCCAGCCGGCGCCTTCCCGCTCGAGCGCCGAGCGCAGGATCGGATCGCTGTCGAACAGATTGTAATCGGCCAGCGGTGGCGGCTGGTTCGTCACCTCATGGCTGTCGAAGATGGATATAGGGTGCCTCGGTGGCATGGCGTTTCCTCCCAGCCGCGGGACAATCGCCCGCAAACGTCAAAAGCACTTTTTATTAACGTAAAAGCATTCAGAATCTTAACTGCACTTAGTAGAAGAAATATTCGCTCAATCGAGATATTATATGAATAGAGACAGGATGTCAGGGAGTCCGAAAGGCTCAGGCCGGTTTCCAGAAACCGGTCGTGGCCGAACGGTCTACGCGATGAGCGGAAGCCCCTCGATCGAGATCAACGAAGCCCTCTATCAATGGTGCGTACGGGCGTTTTCCCTGCTGCGCCACCGCCTCGGAATCAACATCAGGGTCCACGACGCAGACGGACATCTGGAAGCGGGCCAGATATTTCTGTTCAATCACTTCACCCGCTTTGAAACAATTATTCCGCAATACTTCATCTACCAGGCGACGAGAGCCTATTGCCGTTGCGTGGCGACGCACGAGCTCTTTCTCGGGAACGACCGTTTCGCGAAGTTTCTGTGGAGCTGCGGCGCGGTGCCGAACAACCATCCGGGTCTGCTGCCTTTCCTCGCCGCGGAGATCCTTCGCGGGCGGAAGATCATCATCTTTCCCGAAGGCAGCATGATCAAGGACCGCAACGTCATCGACGAGGCCGGTTTCAGCTTCCTGTCGCCGATGGGACGGACCGTCCGAAAGCACCGCCGCGGGGCGGCAGCCTTGGCGGTGATCCTGGAAGTCTTCAAGCAACGCATTCTCTCGGTGTTCGAGGCCGGCGATACGGAACGGCTCGACCGATGGGTCCAGGCGCTGGGGCTGGCAGACGTCGATGCCCTGATCGCGGCGGCGCGCCAACCGACGCTGATCGTGCCGGCCAACATCACCTTCTATCCGATCCACACCAGCGACAACATTCTGCGCAAGGCCGCGGAACTCTTCGGTCAGGAGGTCAGCGACCAGATCAAGGAGGAGCTGCTGATCGAGGGCAACCTTCTGCTCAAGCGCACGGACATGGATATCCGGTTCGGCAAGCCGATCCACCCGCACGTCACATGGAACCATGCGGACAAGCTGATCCTTGGCCGGGCGTTTGAGCGGACCGACAGCCTGGAAGAGCTGTTCGCCCTGAAGGACACGGCCAGCCGCTGGATCGAACGCATGGTCGCCACGACGATGCAGCGCAAGATGCAGCATTTGCGCGACCTCTGCATGCGCGAAATGTATGCGCGCGTCACCATCAATCTGAACCACCTCGCATCGCGGCTGATCCTGACGCTGTACAGGCAGGGGACAACCGAGATCGAACACGATCGCTTCCATCGGCTCCTCTATCTGGCGTTCAAGAATGTGCAGAAGGAGCCGTCGATCCATCTGCATCGGAGCCTCACCGATCCCGAGGTCTATGACGGCATCCATAACGGGACCAGCCGTCTGGTCACGCAGTTCATGGAAGGGGCGATCTCATCAGGTCTGATCCAGGCGACCGCCGATCACTATCGGTTCCTGCCGACGCTGCGCCAGGAAAGGAGCCGCCGCGATCCGCGCATCGAGAATGTCATTCTCGTCTACGCCAACGAGATCGCGCCGGTATCCGCCGCCTGCCGCGCCGTCGATCGGGCGATCCGAACCGAGCGTGCGATCGATGGAGCCATGCTGGCTCGACTTCTGTTCGACGACGAGGTCCGCGCCCACGCCCGCTCCAAGGAGGCCTATTCCCGTCCGCGGCACGCGGCGATCAACAATCGGGAGACGGCGACCGAAAGCGGCGAGCCCTACCTGCTCGTTCCCGATCGCCCGAGGGATCTCGGCATCGTTCTGGTCCACGGCTTCCTTGCCTCGCCGGCGGAGCTCAAGACCTTCGGTCAACGGCTGGCGGCCTTGGGTTACCCGGTGATCGGCGTCCGCCTCAAAGGCCATGGAACCTCGCCCTGGGACCTCCGCGAGCGAAGCTGGCAGGACTGGCTTCGGTCGGTGCGGCGCGGTTACGAGATCATGTCCCATCTTAGCGAGCGAATCTGCCTTGTCGGCTTCTCGACCGGCGGGTCGCTGGCACTGCATCTGGCGGCGGAAAAGCCTCAGGGTCTCGCCGGCGTCGTCGCGGTTTCGCCTGCGTTCCGGTTCCGCAACCGGAACTTCGTCTTCGTGCCCGTCATCCATCGCATCAACAGGCTGACGGAATGGGCTTATGTCCAGGAAGGCGTCATGCCGTTCCGGATCAACGAATCGGAGCATCCCGAGACGAACTACCGCCATATGCCGATACGCGGCCTGTTCGAGCTCCGCCGGACCACGGAAGAGCTCGAGCGGCGCCTGCCGCAAGTCGTCTGTCCGGTCAGCATCCTCCAAGGGACAGAGGACCCAATCATCGATCCGGAAGGCGCGCGACTCATCCACGACAGGATCGGATCGGCGAAGAAGTCGCTGCATATGATTCCTTCGCGGCGGCATGGAATCCTGAAAGAGAACGTTGGAAATACCCAAACGCTGATCATTTCATTCCTTGACGCCCTTTCTTCGCCGGTGACCGGAATGGCATCATTCAAGGCATTGCTTGCGGCGGCACCAAAGAGCATCGCCGCCGCGCTGAAATCTTCCGCTGCCCGGTCCGGATGGATCGGAGTCGGCGATGCGATCCTGCGCCCGCTGCAACCGTTCCTCGGCCGCTTCCGGCGTGAGCGCCCGAAAAAGGCACAGCCTCTCGAGCGACCCTATCCCTGGGAGAGGTCCTACCCCAAGGGAATCGACTGGGAGCTCACCGTCACACCCAAGCCCCTTCCCGCCCTGCTTGATGAGGCCGTGAAGACCTACGCCGACAAGACCTGCATCAGCTTCCGCGGGAGGCGCTACCGGTATCGCGAGGTCGGCCGCCTGGTCGACAAGGCGGCCAAAGGCTTCCAGGAACTCGGCGTGCGTCGGGGAGTCAAGGTCGGCCTGATGCTGCCCAACTGCCCGTATGCGGTGATCTGCTATTACGCGGTGCTCAAGGCCGGCGGCACGGTCGTCAACATCAATCCGCTCTATTCGGCCTATGAGATCGAGCACCTGCTTGCCGATTCCGAAGCGCGCATTCTGGTCACGCTCGACGCCAGCACGCTCTATGACAAGGTCGCCGGCCTCGTCCGGAAGGACGTGAATCTCGAGAAGCTGGTCGTCTGCCGCATCAAGGGCGCTCTGCGCTTCAAAGAAAAGATCCTCTTCGACTTCTTCAAGAGCCGCGAGACGGCGTCCTTCCCGGATGACGAGTGGCACGTCTCCTTCGACCGCCTGATCGACAACGATGGCGCCATAACACCGCCGGCCATCGATCCCGCTACGGATGTCGCGGTGCTTCAGTACACCGGCGGCACGACCGGGATCCCGAAGGGCGCGCAGCTGACCCATGCCAATCTTTACGTCAATACGATGCAGCTCGCCCGCTGGGCGCCGGACGTCAGGCCCGGCGAGGAGAAATCCCTCGCGGTGCTGCCCCTGTTCCATGCCTTCGGCATGACCGCGGTGATGAATATGAGCATTTGGATCGGCGCCGAACTCATCATGCTGCCCAAATTCCAGACGGCGGAGGTTCTGGAGACGATCGACCGCGAAAAGCCGACGGTCCTTATCGGGGTGCCGACCATGTTCTCGGCTCTGACCGCGGCGCGCGACATCGGCGAGCACGATCTCTCCAGCCTCAGAATCTGCATTTCCGGCGGCGCCCCACTGCCCGGCGAGCTCCAGCGCCGTTTCGAAGCCCTCTCCGGCTGCACGCTCGTCGAAGGCTATGGCCTGAGCGAGGCCGGCCCGGTCTGCACGGTCAATCCGCTGACGGGCGGCAAACCGGGATCGGTCGGGCTGCCGCTTCCCGGCACCGTGATCGAGATCGTGTCGATAGACGATCCCGATCGGCCGCTCGGGATCGGCGAACGCGGCGAAATCTGCGTTACCGGCCCTCAGGTGATGGTCGGCTATGCGAAGCACGCCGCGGAGACAGCCGACGTCCTCCGCGGCTCCCGTCTGCGTACCGGTGACGTGGGCTACCTGGACGAGGACGGCTATCTCTACATCGTCGACCGGATCAAGGATTTGATCATCAGCGGCGGCTTCAACGTCTATCCGCGACAGGTCGAGGAAGTCATCCGTCAGCATCCCGCCGTCGAGGAGGTCGCCGTCTGCGGCGTTCCGGACGCGCATCGCGGGGAAGTCGTCAAGGCCTTCGTCAAACGGCGTGAGGGTGCCTCCCTGACGGCGGGAGAACTGCGCGCGTTCCTGCGGGACAAGCTCGCGCCCTTTCAGATGCCGAGGTTGATCGAGTTCCGCGAGGAGCTGCCGAAGACCCTGATCGGCAAGATATCGAAGAAGGATCTTATCGCCGAATCGACGGCCGCCAGCGACAAGCGAGGCCCGGCTGTGGGCGCCGAGGCCTAGTGGGCTATCCGCGACGCCGGAATTTCAAACGCCGCGCGACTCGGCCCGTGAGACTATCGAAAGGCAGGATGCGAAGATGAAGAACGTCGTGATCGCCGGATATGTCCGGTCTCCCTTCACTCCCGCCACGAAGGGTGCACTTCGCAAGGTGCGGCCGGACGAGCTCGCCGCGCAGGTCGTCAAGGGACTGGTCCGCAAAACGGGCGTCGATCCCGAGGACATCGAGGACCTGATTCTGGGCTGCGCCTTTCCCGAAGGCGAACAGGGCCTGAACATGGCAAGGCTGGTGGTCTTTCTGGCGGGGCTGCCGCAATCCGTCGCCGGCGTCACGGTGAACCGCTTCTGCGGCTCGTCGATGTACGCGATCCACATGGCGGCCGGCGCCATCCGGATGGACGCCGGCGAGGTTTTCATCTGTGCGGGCGTGGAATCGATGACCCGAGTACCGATGATGGGCTTCAACCCGATGCCGCATCCCGGCCTCTGCGAGCGGTATCCCCAGGCCTACATGTCGATGGGCGAAACGGCAGAGAACCTGGCCGCCAGGTACCAGATCACCCGCGCCCAGCAGGAAGCCTTCGCGATCGAATCCCAGAGGCGCGCGGCCCGCGCGCAGGCGGATGGGCGATTCGACGACGAGATCGTGCCGATTGCCGCGAATGGTGCCACGGTCAACGTCGACGGCTGCATTCGGCCCGACACCACCGCGGAGGGATTGGCCGGGCTGAAACCGGCCTTCGACGAGCACGGCACGGTGACGGCCGGCACCTCCTCGCCGCTGACCGACGGGGCGGCCGCGACCCTGGTGTGCAGCGAAGACTACGCGAAGAGCCACGGGCTGCGGCCGCTCGCCCGGATCCGGAGCATCGCCGTGGCCGGCTGCGCGCCGGAGATCATGGGGATCGGGCCGGTGCCGGCGTCCCGCAAGGCCCTGGAACGGGCGGGTCTCACCATCGCCGATATCGATGTCGCCGAGGTCAACGAGGCTTTCGCCTCGCAAAGCCTGGCCGTGCTGCGGGACCTCGACCTCGACCCGGCGAAGGTCAATCTCGACGGCGGGGCCATCGCGCTCGGCCATCCGCTCGGCGCGAGCGGCGCCCGCATCACCGGAAAGGCGGCGAGCCTGCTGGTCCGCGAGGGCGGCACCTTCGCCCTCTCGACCCAATGCATCGGCGGCGGCCAGGGCATCGCCACGGTTCTCGAGGCCATCGGATGAACGAGATTCGCAAGGTCGCCGTCTTCGGCGCGGGCGTGATGGGCGCGGGCATCGCCGCGCAAATCGCCAATGCCGGCGTGCCGGTGATGCTGTTCGACGTTGTGGCGCCCGACGGCGCCGACCGCAGCGCCATTGCCGCCGGCGCCATCAAGCGGTTGCTCGCCACCGATCCGGCGCCGCTGATGCACGAGCGCAATGCCGAGCTGATCACGCCGGCGAACATCGAGGACGACATCGCCAAGATCGTCGATTGCGACTGGATCGTCGAGGCGATCGTCGAGCGGCTCGACGTCAAACGGGCGCTTTACGAGAAGATCGAACGGGCGCGGCGACCGGGCTCGATCGTTTCCTCCAACACCTCGACCATCAGGCTGGAGACCCTCGTCGAGACCCTGCCCGAAAGCTTCGCGCGCGATTTCCTCATCACCCATTTCTTCAACCCGCCGCGCTACCTGCGGCTTCTCGAGCTGGTCGCAGGCCCTCGCACCAGCGCCGAGGCCCTGGCCGCGATCGAGCGCTTCGCCGATCGGCGTCTCGGCAAGACGCCGGTCCGCTGCAAGGACCGGCCGGGCTTCATCGCCAACCGGATCGGCATCTACTGGCTGCAATGCGCCGTCCTGCGGGCGATGGAGGCGGGCCTTACCGTCGAGGAGGCGGACGCCGTCCTCGGGCGGCCCATGGGCGTCCCAAAGACCGGTGTCTTCGGGTTGCTCGACATGGTCGGTCTCGATCTCATGCCACATGTGCTCTCCAGCATGGCCTCGTCGCTTCCGGAGGACGACCCCTTCCATGCGGTCTATCACGAGCCGGAATTGATCAAGCGGCTGATCGCCGAGGGTTACACGGGGCGGAAGGGCAAGGGCGGCTTCTACCGTCTGAAGCCGGACGCGCCGGAGAAGATCAAGGAGGCGTTGGATCTTTCCAGCGGCACCTACCGAACGAGCCGCAAGGCAACACTGGAGAGCGTGGCCAAGGCCCGACGCGGCGGCCTGCGGGCACTGCTCGAGCACCCCGACAAGGGCGGGCGCTACGCCTGGTGGGTGCTGTCGCGGACCCTGAGCTATGCCGCCCGGCTGGTGCCGGAGATCGCCGACGACATCGTCGCCGTCGATGAGGCGATGCGGCTTGGCTACAACTGGAAATATGGCCCCTTCGAGCTGATCGACCAGCTTGGCACCGACTGGTTCGCGAAACGGCTCCGCGAATCGGGTCTGCCCGTGCCGCCATTGCTGGCGCAAGCGGAAGGGCGGCGCTTCTACCGGACCGAGGCCGGACGGCTCCAATATCTCACCGTCGACGGCAGCTATCGGGACGTGGTGCGTCCGGAGGGCGTGCTGCTGCTGGCGGACATCAAGCGACGCAGGCGCCCTCTGGCCCGCAACCGCTCGGCCAGCCTCTGGGACATCGACGACGGCGTGCTGTGCCTCGAGTTCCACAGCAAGATGAATTCGCTCAACCCGCTGACGCTGGCCATGATCGACAAGGCGATCCGGCTGGTGCCGAACGGCTATCGCGCGCTCGTCATCTACAACGAAGGCAGCAACTTCTCGGTCGGCGCCAATATCGGCCTGCTGCTGGTGGCCATGAAGCTACGAGCCTGGTTCCTGGTGCGCGCCCTCGTCCGCCTCGGCCAGAAGACCTACAAGCGCCTCAAATACGCGCCCTTCCCCGTCGTCGGCGCACCGTCGGGAATGGCGCTCGGCGGCGGCTGCGAGATCCTGCTCCATTGCGACGCGGTGCAGGCGCATGCGGAAACCTATGCCGGCTTGGTCGAAGCGGGCGTCGGCGTTGTCCCGGCCTGGGGCGGCTGCAAGGAGCTGCTGCTGCGCCGGATCGCCAGCAAGCAGCCTCCCTTCGGCCCGATGCCGCCGGTCATCAAGGCCTTCGAGACGATCGGCATGGCCACCGTCGCCAAATCGGCCGAGCAGGCGAAGGACCTCCTGTTCCTGCGGCCCGGCGACGGCATCACGATGAACCGCGACCGCCTGCTTGCCGACGCCAAGGCGAAGGCTTTGGCCCTGGCAGAAAACTACGTCCCTCCCGAGGCGCCACGCATTTCCCTGCCCGGAAAGACCGCGTTCGCCGCCCTGTCCCTCGCCATCGACGGTTTTCGCAAGCTCGGCAAGGCGACCCCGCACGATGCCGTCATCGGCAGGCAGCTCGCGACGGTCCTCAGCGGCGGCGACACCGACATGACCGAAACGCTGAGCGAGGACGACCTGCTTTCCCTCGAGTGCCGGGCCTTCCTCGCCCTGGCGCGCCAGCCGGCGAGCATCGCCCGCGTGGCGCATATGCTCAAGACCGGCAAGCCATTGAGGAACTGAGCGATGACCCAAACCCTGCTGGTTGCCGCCGCCCTCGCCTTCGTCCTGCTGCTCTATTCCGGCTACGGATACTGGGCCTGGACCGCGGCCGCTGCATTGGGGCTGGCCGCCTGGGCATGGGCCGGCGTGGACTCGCCGATCGCCTTTGCGGCGACGCTGGCCGCGCTTCTCGCCCTCGCCGTCCTGTTCGGCGTTCCCGTGGTCCGGCGCCCCCTGATCTCGGCACCGGCGATGCGCCGGGCGCGGGCCTTCCTCCCTCGCCTGGGGGATACCGAACGCATCGCCCTCGAGGCCGGGACGGTCTGGTGGGACGGCGATCTGTTCTCCGGGGCGCCGGACTGGCGGAAGCTTCTCGAGTTCCGGCCGAAGCCTCTTTCGGAGCGCGAGCGGGCCTTCCTCGACGGGCCGGCGGAGGCGCTCTGCCGGATGATCGACGACTGGCAGATCACCCAGGATCGCGAGCTGCCGCAGCAGGTCTGGGATCATCTCAAGCGCGAGCGCTTCTTCGGTATGATCATTCCGGAAGAGTATGGCGGCCTCGGCTTTTCCGCGATCGGCCATTCCGCCGTGGTGACCAAGGTGGCGAGCCGCAGCATCCCGGTCGCCTGCACGCTCATGGTCCCCAACTCGCTGGGGCCGGCGGAGCTGTTGCTCCATTACGGGACCGATGAGCAGCGGGACTATTACCTGCCGCGCCTCGCGATCGGCGAGGAGATCCCCTGCTTCGCGCTCACCGAGCCCCACGCCGGGAGCGACGCGGCTTCGGTTCGAAGCACCGGCGTCGTCTGCCGCGGCACCTACGACGGCAAGGAGGTGATCGGCATCCGCCTCAACTGGAGCAAGCGCTACATCACGCTGGCGCCGGTGGCGACCGTGATCGGCCTGGCCTTCAGGATGTACGACCCGGACGGCCTGCTGGGCGGCGAGAAGGATCTCGGAATCACCTGCGCGCTGATCCCGCGGGCAACGCCGGGCGTCACGATCGGGGAGCGCCATGACCCGATGGGCGTGGTCTTCCCGAACGGGCCGATCACCGGGACCGACGTCTTCGTGCCGCTCGATTTCGTCATCGGCGGGCGGAGCGGCGTGGGCCAGGGCTGGCGCATGCTGATGGAATGCCTGGCGGCCGGCCGCTCCATCTCGCTGCCGGCGCTGTCCGTCGCGGCGGTGGAGCTGGCGGCCCGATTCACCGGCGCCTATGCCTCGATCCGCGAGCAGTTCAACATGCCGATCGGGCGCTTCGAGGGCATCGAGGAGGCGCTGGCGCGCATCGCCGGCCACGCCTATCTGATGAACGCGACGCGCGTGCTCACCTGCGGCGCCGTCGATGCGGGCGAGAAGCCCGCCGTGCTCTCGGGCGTGGCCAAGGCTTACCTCACGGACGGCATGCGCGCCTGCATCACCGACGCCATGGACATCGTGGCGGGCGCCGGCATCTGCCGCGGCCCGCGCAACGTCCTGTCGCGGATCTATGTCGCGGCGCCCATCGCCATCACCGTCGAGGGCGCGAACATCCTCACGCGATCGCTGATCGTCTTCGGCCAGGGGTCGATCCGCTGCCACCCCTTCGTCCGGGACGAGATCCGGGCCATACAGGAGAACGATTCGGCCCTGTTCGACAAGGTGCTGTTCAAGCATCTCGGCTTCGTCGGCCGCAACGCCCTCCGCTCCCTCCTGCTGGCGTTGAGCGGGGGACGGCTGGCGGGCGAACCGGGCGGGCAGCCGGCGCACTATTTCCGCAGCCTGACCCGGTTCAGCGCCGCCTTCGCTCTGGTCACGGACGCGACCTTGGCGACGCTCGGCGGCGCCCTCAAGCGCCGCGAGAAGATCAGCGGCCGCCTGGCCGACGCGCTTGCCTGGATGTATCTGGCCTCGGCGGCGCTCAAGCGGTTCCATGACGACGGCCGACCGGCGGCGGACCTGCCGCTGCTGCGATGGTCGTGCGATCTGGCACTCTGGAAGATTCAGCAGGCGCTCGTCGGCGTCCTCGACAACCTGCCGAACCGGCCCGTTGCCATGATGCTTCGCGCGCTGATCTTCCCCCTCGGTGCGCGCCAGCGGCCGCCGAGCGACGCTCTGGGGGCCAAGGTGGCACGCGGCCTGTTGGATGGCGGTGACACGCGCCGGCGGCTGTCGCAGGACATCTTCGTTCCGGAGACAACCGAAGACGGCCTGGGTCGCCTCGAGGCGGCACTCGATCTCGTCGTCGCGTCGCAAGAGATACGGCGCAAGGTCCGCGATGCCGTGCGCCAGGGCCGTCTCGACGCGGAGCCTGCCGCCAATCTGACGGAACGGGCCCTCGCCCTCGGCATCATCGACGCCGACGAAAGGCGGCGCCTGGACGAGGCGGCACGGGCGCAGGACGCGGTGATCCAGGTCGACGCCTTCCCGGCGGCGCGCTACGTCCTCCTCAAGGGCTGAGAGCGCCTTCGAACCCGGCGAGGAATGCGGCGAGGTTGTCGCCGAGTGCGTCGCAGAGATAACCGCCTTCCTGCACGATCACCGTCGGCAGGCCGAGGCGGGCGAGACGCCGGGCGATCTCACCGAAGCCCGGCGTCGTAACCGAGAGCCCGCCGAAGGGATCGCCCTCAAAGGCGTCGAGCCCGAGGGCGACGACCAGGGCGCCCGGCGCAAAGGCCGTGACATCTTCGAGACCGCGATCGAGCGCCTCGAGGAAGGCCTTGTCGGCCGAACCCCGCGGCAGAGGCAGGTTCAGGTTGTAGCCGAGGCCCGGTCCCTCGCCGCGCTCATGGGCATGGCCCCAGAAGAAGGGATAGAAGCGCACCGGATCGGCGTGGATCGAGACGGTCAGCACGTCGGCGCGCCGGTAGAAGATGCCCTGGGTGCCGTTGCCGTGGTGCAGATCGACATCGACGATGGCGACCCGTGCGTGCTGCCGGCGCAGCACCGTGGCGGCGACGGCCGCGTTGTTGACGAAGCAGAAGCCGCCGGCGAGATCGGCGAAAGCGTGGTGGCCGGGCGGGCGGCACAGCGCGTAGGCCACCGGCGCGCCGTCCAGCACCGCCACGGCCGCGCCGACGGCGCTCTGGGCGCTCCAGTAGATCGATTCCCAGCTGCCCGGGCCGATCGGGCAGGCGGTATCGGCCATGTGGTAGCCGGCCTGCCCGACGGCGGACAGCGGATAGCTCGCCTCGCGCCGGTCCGGGTGGATGTTGGGGATGACCTCGGCCGAGGCGCCGGGAATCCGCGCCCAGCGCTCATAGATGTGCCGCAGGAAACGAAGGTATTGCGGCGTATGCACGGCCGCGATCGGGCCGAGGCCATGGTCCGCCGGTTCCGCGAGCTCGTGGCCGCCGGCCCTCGCCGCGGCGAGCAGACGGTCGAGGCGCTCCGGCACCTCGGGGTTCGGTTGCGGCGCGCCGTTCACGAGGAAGCTGCGCGGATCATGAACGCGCTGGCGCTCGACGGCACAGAAAACCTTCATGACAAGCTCTCCGCGGCCGCCGCCAGGACGTCGAGGCCGGCCTCGTCGAGCAGATAGATCTGCTCGGCCTCCGAGTGCTGCAGCCCGTGGCGCGCGTAGAAGGCCCGCGCGCGATCGTTGTCCGCCTCGACCGACAGGCGCAGGTAACCGCAGCCGCGCGCCTTGCCGAGCGCGGCCACCTCCGCCAGCAGGCGGGCGCCGACACCGAGGCCGCGCGCACGCTCGGTCACAACAAGATCCTGCACGTAGAGGCCGCGCTGGCCGCGCCAAGTGGAATAGCTCCCGAAGAAGAGGCAGAGGCCCACCGGCCTGCGATCGAGTTCGGCGAGCAACGCCTCGAAGGCGGCATTGTCGCCGAAGCCGTCGCGCAGGATGTCCTCGACGCTGGAGACCACTTTGTCCATCGCGTTGCGGGCACACGCCAACTCGACGATGAGGTCGTGGATGGCCCGCGCGTCGCTTGGACCTGCCGGACGGATCTCGACCTGCGGTGTTTCGGCCCTTTTCATCGTGCTGCGCATCAGAAGGCAACCCTGTCGCCACCCTTGAGCGCGAGGACGTCGCGCACTTCGTCAGGCCTCGCCGCCTCGTAGCCCAGCTCCTCGAGGATGCGGCGGATCTTGGCGACCTGCTGGGCATTGCTCTCGGCCAGTTGACCGCGCCCGATGGTAAGGCTGTCCTCGAGCCCGACGCGCACATTGCCGCCGAGGATCACGCCCATGGTGCCGAGCGGCATCTGATGGCGCCCGGCCGCCAGCACCGAGAAGCGGTAGCTTTGTCCCAGAAGGCGGTCGGCCGTCGCCTTCATGTGCATCAGCTGCTCGGGCGCGGCATCGATGCCGCCGAGGACGCCGAGCACGAACTGCAGGAAGACCGGTGGCTTGATCAGACCCTCGGCCATGTAGAAGGCAACCGTCTGGATGTGGCCCACGTCGTAGCACTCGAACTCGAACCGCGTGCCGCAGCCCTGGCCGAGGCGCAGCAGGATGGACTCGATGTCGGCGAAGGTGTTCTTGAACACCGTGTCGCGCGAGGCTTCGAGGAAGCCGGGCTCCCAGTCGTACCGCCAGCCGTCGTGGCGGCGTCGAAGCGGGAAGATGCCGAAATTCATCGAGCCCATGTTGAGCGAGCACATCTCGGGCTGCGCCCGCAGCGGCGCGGCCAGGCGGTCCTCCAGCGTCATCTGCGCGCTGCCGCCGGTGGTGATGTTCAGCACGGCATCGCAGGCCTGCTTGATCCGCGGCAGGAAGGCCATGAAGGCGGCGGGATCGGCGGTCGGCCGCCCGTCCTCGGGGTCGCGGGCATGCAGATGCAGGATCGCCGCACCGGCCTCGGCGGCCGCCACCGCCTGCCGCGCGATCTCGTCTGCCGTCACCGGCAGGTGCGGACTCATCGACGGCGTGTGGATCGAGCCGGTAACCGCGCAGGTGATGATGACCTTCTGGCGCGCCATGACGCCGCTCATGCGCCCACAAGTGCCGCTTCGGCGGCGTAGGCCGCGAGGCTGCTCTCCACCAGGGAAAGGATCTCCATGATCTGCTCCTCCTCGACGATCATCGGCGGGCAGACCATGAAGTGGTCGCCCTCGAGCCCGCCCCGGGTGCGCCGCGAGTAGATGATGAGGCCGCGCTCATAGGCGAGGTCGACGAGGCGGCTATGCGCGTTCATGGCCGCGGGCAGCGGCCGCATGGTTTCGCGGTCGGCGACCAGCTCGAAGGCAAGCAGCAGCCCGAGGCCGCGCACGTCGCCGATGTTCGGGAAGCGCGTCATCAACCCTTCGAGCCCGCGCTTCAGCAGAGCGCCCATGCGGGTCGCGTTGCCCATGAGATCGCGGCTCTCGATCTCCTGCAGCACGGCGAGGCCGGCGGCGCAGGCAAGCGGATTGCCGGCGTAGGTGTAGCCGTGGACGAAGCCGCCCTGCTCGAGCACCGGCTCGACCAGACGGCGGTCGGCGACCATGGCGCCGAGCGGTGCGTAACCGGCGGCGAAACCTTTGGAGAGCGCGACGATGTCGGGTCTCAGGTTCCAGTGCTCGGCGGCGAGGAAGCGGCCGGTGCGGCCAACCCCGCTCATGACCTCGTCGAGGATGAGGAGCACGCCGTATTCGTCGCAGATCTCGCGGATGCGTGCGTAATAGCTGTGAGGCGCAACCAGGGCGCCGGTCGAGGCGCCGCCGACCGGCTCCATGATGAAGGCCAGGACCGTATCGGCGCCCTGACGGCGGATTTCCTCGCGCAGCATTTCCGCATAACGCCGACCGCGCGCCTCCCAATCGAGGTCGTCGCGGTCCAGGTAGCAGGTCGGCGCCGGGATCTTCGGCATCTCCTGCATCATCGGCGCGAAGGGAGAGGTCATCGGCGTGTAGCCAGTAAGCGCCAACGCGCCGAGCGTGGCGCCGTGGTAGGAGGGGAAGCGCGAGATGATCTTGTAACGGCTGGCCTGGCCGGTCGCGACGGCGTATTGGCGGGCGAGCTTGACGCAGGATTCCACCGCCTCCGACCCGCCGGAGACGAAGAAGACGCGATCGAGGCCGGGCGGCATGCGCGCCGCGATGCGCCGTGCCAGGGTTTCCGCCGCCTCGTTCTCGAAGTGCAGACGGTAGGCGAAGGTCGCCTCCTCCATCTGCCGGCGCATGGCGGCGAGCACGCGCGGGTTGCCGTGGCCGATGTTGGCGACCATGGCACCGCTGGAACCGTCGATGTAGCGCTTGCCGGCGCGGTCCCAGAAATAGATGCCCTCCGCGCGCCCCACGAGCGGACGGCGGCTGCGGGTCTGGTAGAAGAGGTTCGACGGCTCGCGCGTCTCGGCGGCGGTCGCGGTGATCGGACTCATCTGGTTCTGTTCTCGTCGGAGCGACTGTTGGGGGAACGGTTAATCGGGCCGCAGCAGAACGACATCGCGCGCCCGCAATTGGACGGAGACCTGTATGCCCTGGGCAAGCGGTCGCTGGTCGATCGGGTTGATGACCTGCAGGTTGTGGCCCCCGACGGTCACGAAGTAGCGGGCCGACTGGCCCTGATAATCGACCGCCTCGATGCGCCCGGCGAGGCTTATGGTGCCGGGCTCCTCGGCGGCCCGCTCAGCCAGACGCAGCCTCTCCGCCCGCACCACGAGGCGCAGCCTGTCGCCCTCGCGCACCGCCAGACCGTTCGGCTCGGCCCGCACCTCGCCGAGGCTGTCGACGGCGATGCGCAAGTGCCCGTCGGCCTGCCCGACCACGCGCCCTTCCAGCAGGTTCGAATTGCCGAGAAAACGGGCGACGAAGAGGGAGGTCGGACGGGTGTAGACGTCTTCCGGCGTGCCTTGCTGCTCGATGCGGCCCTGGTTCATCACCACGATCTTGTCGGACATCGCCAGGGCCTCCGATTGGTCGTGCGTGACGAAGAGGGTGGCGATGCCGAGCTGGTGCTGGATCCTTTTCAGCTCGACGCGCATCTCCTCGCGCAGGTTGGCGTCGAGCGCCGACAGCGGCTCGTCGAGCAGCAGCACGTCGGGCTCGATCACCACGGCGCGCGCCAGCGCGATGCGCTGCTGCTGCCCGCCGGACAGTTGGTTCGGATAGCGCTCGGCCATCTGCGGCAACTGCACCAGCGCCAGCGCACGCTTCACGCGCTCGGCGATCTCGGGCTTCGGCACCCTGCGGTACTTGAGCCCGAAGGCGACGTTGTCGAAAACCGTCTTGTGCGGAAAGAGGGCGTAGTTCTGGAACACGATGCCGAGGTTGCGCTTGTGGATCGGCACGTCATTGACCCGCGCGCCCTTGATCAGGATGTCGCCGGCGCTCGGCTGCGCGAGGCCCGCCACCATGCGCAGCGTCGTCGTCTTGCCGCAGCCGGACGGGCCGAGCAGGGTGACAAAGGCCCCGGACTCGACGCGGAGGTCCATCGGCTGCACGGCGGTGAAGGCGCCGTAACGCTTCGTCACCTGACGCAGCTCGACGATCGGCTGTCGCTCGCTCATCGTTGTGGTTTGCCGCATGTCGCGGAGGCGGTGCGGCGGGCCGGCGTCCGGGGCTTTGCCCGGCATCCGGCCCGCCGCACCGTCCTCAGTAGCCCCTCTGCACGCGGCCGAAGGCCTTCGACCACTCGGCCTCGTTGCCGTTCCAGTAGGCCGGATCGGCGAAGGTGAGGTTGGCGAGCTTGCCGGTCGGATCGAAGGCCGGCAGCTGAGGGATCTTCTCCCCCAGATCGATCTTGGTGGGATCGAGCGAGGGCGGGTAGTTCTGCCCCTCGGCGACCGCAATGGCGACCTCCGGCTCCAGCATGAAGTTCAGGAGCTCCTCACAGGCCTCCAGCGGACTGCCCTTCAGCACCATCAGGCACTCCTGCCAAGCGTAGCTGTTGGGCGGGTCGTAGTAGCCGATCGGATGGCCCTGCTGCTGCAGCGCCGCGATGCGCCCGGACCAGCCCTCCGTCACGTAGATCTCGCCCTCGGCCAGAAGGCTCATCAGCTCGGCACCGGACCCCCAGTACTTCAGGGCCAGGTCGCGATGCGCGCGGATGGCGTCCCACACGGCATCCATGTCCTGGATGTCGTTGGGATCCTGGTCGGTCGCCAGGGCGCCGTACCAGATCCTCGTGCGCCAGTCGGCCCAGCCGCCGATTTTCCCCTCATACTTGGGATCGAGGAGGATCCTGGCGCCCTTCTCCTGCATCTCCTCCTTGCTGATCTTCTCGGTGTTGTAGGCAAGGCCGGTGGTGCCGTAGTCGTACGGCGCGGCCGACAACTTGCCGCCGGTGACCTTGCGGAACGGCTGCATGAGGGCCGGCATGACGTATTGCAGGTTCGGGATGTTGTCCTCGTTCAGCGCCACGTCATAGCCCAGGTTCACGTAGCGCGCGTAGTCGAACACGCCGCTGGCGTGAAAGATGTTGTACTCGCCCTCCTGGCCGGCTTTCACGCGGTTCAGATATTCGTCGCCGCTCGCGAAGGTGCCGTCGATCACCTTGATGCCGGTTGCCGCGGTGTAGGGATCGAAGGCGTATTTGCGGAAGGCTTCCGAAACGACGCCGCCCCAGCCGTCGAAGCGCACGCTCTCCGGCGTGGCGGCCAGCGCCTGTCGCTGCAGTCCCTTCAGCGGCCCGCCGGTCAGGCCGGCCGTCAGGCTGGCGGCGCCGATCAGCGCCAGGAAGCCGCGGCGGTCGATGTCGCCGTTGCGATAACGTTCGAGCAGTCGTCGATAGCGTGTGGTGTCATCCATCTGCGATGCCTTTCCCTGGTTTCCGGTTCGTTGCCACTGATTGCTGGCGCTCCCTAGCGCAATCCCGCCGCCATGCGGCGCACGATGGCGGCGCCGGCCAGCGGCACCGCCACGGTTGCGACGACCATCACGGTGCCCAGCGCGTTGATCTCCGGGCTGATCGAATTGCGCAGCATGGCGAAGATCTGCGTCGGCACCGTCTCCACACCGCCCGGCTTCCAGAACAGCGTGCCGGTGATGTCGTCGAAGGAGATCGTGAAGGCGAAGATGATGCCGGCGAAAACGGCCGGCATGATGAGCGGCAGGGTCACCTCGCGGAAGGTCTGGAACGCGTTGGCGCCGAGGCTCATGGCCGCCTCCTCGTAGTCGCGGCGCACGGCGACGAGCCGCGCCTGCACGATGAGGACGACGAAGGGCAGCGTGAAGATGACATGGCCGAGCAGCAGAAGCAGGAAGCTCTTCGGCATCTCCAGCCAGCGCAGGAACAGCAGAAGGGCGACCGCCAGCACCACTTCCGGCACGAGGATCGGCGCCACCAGGGCGGTGGTGATCAAGACCTTGCCAGGAAAGTCGTAGCGCACCAGCGCGAGACTCGCGAGCACGCCGATGGTGGTGGAGAGCAGTGCCGTCAACCCGCCCAGCAGAAGCGAGGTCCGGAAGGCGCGCACGATCGCGTCGTTGTGCCAGAGCGCAACGAACCAGCGGACGCTGACCCCCTCCATCGGAAAGCTGCCGAACTGGTTGGCGTTGAAGGCGAGCAGCACCACCACGGCGACCGGCAGGAACATGAAGAGGTAGACCAGCACGGTGAAGGCGCGGATCAGGCTCCAACCGGAGACCAGGCGACCCGCCATGCGCCGCAGTCCGCCGACATCCAGCGGCGCGTTCTTCTCCACCGCGCTCTTCGCTACCACGCTCATCGGAAGCTCCTCGCCAGCTGGCCGATGCCGGCGTAGCGCGTGTAGAGCATGACCACCGCGCCGAGCACGATCAGCAGGGCAAGCGAGAGCGCCGAGCCAAGGGGCCAGTCGAGCTGGGTGATGACCGCTTCGAACACCAGATTGGCGAACATCGCGTCGCGCGGTCCGCCCAGCACCATCGGCGTCACGTAAGTGCCGGCACCGAGCACGAAGCAGAGCAGGCTGCCGGCGGCCAGCCCCGGCAGCGACAGCGGCAGCGTCACTTCCACGAAAGCCTGCCAGCCGGTCGCGCCGAGGGAGCGCGCGGCCTCGACCAGGTTGGCGTCGATGCCGTCCAGGCTGACATAGATGTTGAGGATCATGAACGGCAGCAGGAAGTGGACCAGCCCCAGGATCACCGTGCCTTCGTTGTAGAGGATCTGCAGAGGTTCCGAGATGACGCCGAGCCAAAGCAGGAACGCGTTAAGCGCACCGCTGACCCCGAGGATGTTGATCCACGACATCGTGCGGATGATGTAGCTGATCCAGAAGGGCAGCATGAGCAGCAGGATCAGGACCGTCTTGTGGCGCGTCGTCGAGCGCGCGATGAAGTAGGCCGGTACATAGCCCAGCAGGATGCACAAGAGGGTCGAGACCGCAGCGATGCGCAGGGTCTGCACCAGGATGTCTCGGTAGAAGGGGTCGGTCAGGACCTCGATCCAATTGTCGAGGTAGAACCCCGGCTGCTCGGAGCCGGTCGCCGTGCGCAACCAGAAGGAATAGACGGCGATGAAGCAGAGCGGCACCACCAACAGCAGGCCGACCGCGCCGAGGGCGGGTGATATCAGGATCCAAGGGCGCGCGCCCGGCGCCTCGGCGTCGCTGCTTCCCATGCTTCTGCGTACTTCCCCGAACGGGCCGGCTTATGGGCTGCCGGCTCGGTGCGGCAGTCTTCTCCCTCCCCCTTTATTGTGCAAATAGATAAGTACTATACCGGCTATAGATGTCATCTATGAGTTTGGCTGAATGGGAACCTCCCTTCCGAAGGACAGCGGGGAGCGCCTGGCGCGCGAGCTGGATTGGAACCTGCTGCGCACCTTCATGGTGGTGGTGCAGGAGGGCAGCGTAACCGGCGCGGCCAGGCGCCTCTACCGGCGCCAGCCGACGGTGAGCCACGCCCTGAAGCGCCTGGAAGCCAGGCTCGGCAAGCGCCTCATCGAGCGCGGGCCGACCACCTTCCGCGTTACGCCGGCCGGTGAGGTGCTGTACCGTGAATGCGTCGAGATCTACGGCAACATCGCCCGCGTGGCGGTGCTGACGCGCGACATCAAGGACGAGATCACCGGCCATGTGCGCATTGCCATGGCCAGCCACGTGGTCTCTCCGATCTTCGACGAAGTGCTGGCCGCCTTTCACGCCGCCAACCCCAAGGCCACCTACGAGATCGAGGTGGATACGTCAGCCGAGGTGACCAGGGCAGTTCTGGAGAAGTCGGCCAGCTTCGGGCTCTGCCTGGTGCACAAGCGTTCGCCGCGCCTCCGATACCAGACGATCTACCGCGAGTACTTCGGCTTCTTCTGCGGTCCACGGCACCCGCTTTTCGGACGCGAGGGCCTCACCCTGGCAGACCTCAAGGGCCATGCCTCGGTCTCCTTCAAGACCGACCAACTCGCCGACGCGCTGAGGCCGGTCGCCCTGCTGCGTGCCCAGCACGACCTCGACGACCTGGTGGTCGGGCACTCCTCTCACCTGGAGGAGGTGCGCCGTATGATCATCGCCGGCCTCGGCATAGGACCGCTGCCGATCCACGTGGTTCAGCGCGACCTTCGCGATGGGGTGTTGTGGCGCCTGCCCCCCTACGACTCTCCGCCGGCCATCGACATCTACCTGGTGTGGAATCCGCACGCCCATCTGAATCGTGCCGAGGACGGACTGCTTGCGGCCCTGCGCGCGGCCATCGATGCCAAGCCGCTAAGCGCCCGCACTTACGGTTAGCCCCGGCTGGTTGGCCCCGGACATCGACTTCGACGGCGGGGCCGGCTTCAGGGGCCGGGGCGAGAATGACTCCAAGAGTGGACATCGGATCGGGAGCCCGCAGCGGGGTCGGGCATCCGTCCGGCGAAGGCCACCGCGACCTCGCCGTCCATGACGACCGAGCCATCGTCGAGGAGTGTCACGCGCACCGTCCCGCCCGGCATGCGGACCTCCACCTCGTTAGCGGCAATCAGCTTGCGGGCGCGTGCGGCAGCGGCGGCCGCGCAGGCGCCGGACCCGCACGCCTCCGTCAGGAGGCCCGGGCGCTCCCAGACCTGCAGCCGGATTGTCCGATCGTCCAGGACCTGTGCCACCGCCACGTTGGCCTGCTCGGGAAAGAGCGGGTCGTTCTGAATGGCCGGCGCGTGGGCCGGGATGTCCACCGCATCGAAGTCGTCGACGAAGAACACAACCTGCGGGTTGCCGACGTTCACGGCAACGGGGTCTCGCAGCGGGCCCGCCTCCAGCCCGAGGTGAAGGGTGTCGCGCGGCTCGCTCAAAGGAACGTCCCGCCAGCCTGTCCTGATCGGCCCCAGGTTGACGGCCACGGACATCGGGCCGGTCCGCACGCAGCGCAAGCGGCCGGCGAGGGTTTCCAGGACGACGTCCGGCCGCCCGGTCTCCTCCATCAGAAGCCAGGCCACGCAACGCGTCGCGTTGCCGCACATCCCGACCTCGCGGCCATCCACATTGAGAATGCGCAGGAAAACATCGCTACCGGGGGTGCGGGGGCGCTCGAGGACCAGTAGTTGATCGCCGCCGATGCCGGCGTGCCGATCGCAGATCCAGACGATCTCCGACACGTCCGGACGAAAGGGCCGCTCGCGGCCGTCCACGATGACGAAGTCGTTGCGCAGCCCGTGCATCTTCACGAAGGCGCGGCCGCCCGCAAGAAACCGTTCGATCAGATCCGTCGTCCCATCATTCGCGCCCATTGCGGATTCCTCAACGCTGCGCCGGCATGACCACCGGCTCCGACCGCGACATTCTGACGGTCTCGCCGGCCGGAGACCAGCGCAACGGATGACAGGCCCGGTGAATCAATGCTTCAGTGCCATTGGGTGGCACAACCTCCGGCGGTACCGATCCTGGAGCGGAATTTGGCGTCTATCATCCGGCCGCCAATCTCACGAGATCCCTTGAGGGATTCGTAAGCCGCCGCCGCCCGTCTGTCATAACCTGAACGGGGACCGCACAGATGACCGACTCATTCACCAGGCCCAGAGCCACCCCGCACCAGCATGTGGAGAATGGCCGCACCCGCGTGACCGAATGGCGCTTCGCGCCGGGGGCCGAAACCGGGCCGCATACCCATGAATACGATTACGTGATCGTCCCGGTCACCCGCGCCCGCATGCGGCTGGAAATGTCCGACGGCACCGTAACCCACGCCGAACTCGAGCCCGGCCGCAGCTACTTTCGTCAGGCGGGGATCTCTCACAACGTCATCAACGAAGGCGACGGCGATCTGATCTTCGTCGAGGTCGAGTTCCTGGAACCGGCAACGGCGCAGGGCACAGCTCAATGAGACCGCATCGGTGACTCGGCGGGCCATGGTGTCGTCCGCCGCCGCGCCAGAACGCGGCTTCGACCATGGCAGGGAACTCCTGCGGAGTGCCGGCCCGGGAGCATCTCCGATCCGAAGATTGCGCCGTGCTCCGGCGCGGGCCCATGAGACTGGACAAGCCCGAGGGCCAAACCGGTCACGACGGCCCGTTGGTCCGAGCGCTCGCGATCATCTCCTGCGCGTCCGCCAGAAGGCGGCTCGCCTCATCCGGTGCGAGGCGGAGCGCCGCCGCCACCTCGACCAGCCGCAGCCGATGAAACATCCGCAAGAGGAACACGCGCCGGTGTTGCGCCGGCAGCCGGCGGGACGCCGCCTCCACATCGGCCAGGATCTCGTCGGGCAGCGACGCGTTCGGCGCCGGAATCACGTCTTCCCAGCGTACCGTCTCGTCGGGCTGATACCACTCCCAGAAGGTCTCGTCGTCTTCGCCCGGCTGGTCCGGCACCGGCTCCTCGAGCGAAACCGCGGCGGCCGCGCGCCGCCGTTCCTCGCGCTGCACCAATCGCTCCAGCATCCGGAACGTCAAACCGAGCAGCCACACCCTGAGGTGGAGCCCCGTCGGCCGGCGGTGGCGGTCCCGCCAAGCCCGGTCCAGGACATCGGCGATCACTTCCTCGACCGTCGGGTTGTCCGGCTCCAGGGTGCCAAGAGCCCGATGATAGCGCAGCTCGCGCCCAATGGCAGCCGACAGCTCCGGAACATACGGGCGGACGGCGGCGTTGAACGCCTCTCGGTCTCCGTCGAGAATGCGTTGCCATTGGCCTGCATCAGCCGCCGCCGGCGAGGTTGGCTGTGGTCCGGTCGTCATCTCCAATCTCCACCACCTTGTCCCGCAATCAATCCGCCGGCCGACAACTGGGCGTCAGGGTTCCCCGCATACGAGGAGTCTGATGCATGCCCGGCCGAATGCAAGGGGGCGACGGGACACGATCGCCTTGGGTTGGGCGGTTGCCGTCGGTCTCGCAATCTCCAAGCCGAGCGTGCTTCAGGCCTCTTGACCCGGTGGACCTGCCGCCTTGCCGACCGTACCGGTCGGCCTTGACCGAGCCTGAGGCATAGCGCCATGTTGGCCGTGCCCTGAGTCGGCGGACACCTTGTCCATGCTTGTCAAAGCCGGACCAGGCCCGGTCGCTCAGCGCAGCAAGACGCGTTGCTCCGGCCATCATCCTCTGCTGATTCGATCAAGGCCCGCCCTTCATGCACGCGACTGTAGCTTCGATCTCGGCGCTGTTGCTGTCGGTGGCGATTCTCCTCATGGGCAGCGGTCTGCAGTCGACCCTGCTGCCGGTCCGGGCGAGCCTCGAAAACTTCCAGACGACCGAGATCGGCCTGATGGGATCGTCGTACTATGTCGGCTTCGCGCTCGGCTGCTTCTATGGCGGTCGGGCCGTTCAGCGCGTCGGCCATATTCGGACCTACACGGCCCTGACAGCGATTGCGGCGGCCGTCGTCCTGATCCATGTGCTTGCCATCGACCCGCTCGCCTGGGCCGCGCTGCGCGCGGTAACCGGCGTCTGCTTCGCGGGGCTGTTTCTGGTCATCGAGAGCTGGCTCAACGATCGCGCCGGCAACGAGAATCGCGGGCTCGTCATGGGCATCTACACGATGGTCTACCTGACCGTGATCGTGGTCGGCCAGATGATGCTGACGCTCGCCGCCCCCTCGCAGTTCGCGCTGTTCGCGGTCGCATCGATCCTGGTGTCGATCGCGGCCGTGCCGGTGGCCCTGACGCGCTCGTCGGAACCGAAACCGGTCGCGGAGGTGCGTCTGCGGCTCGGCAAGCTGTATCGCGCCTCGCCCAGCGGCATGGCCGGCGTCCTGATGGGCGGGATGGCGACGGGTGCGTTCTGGTCGCTCGGGCCGAGCTATGCGATCGGCGTGGGCGCCGATGCGAATGAAGTCGCGATCTTCATGTCGATCGCCGTCCTCGGCGGGGCCCTGGTGCAGTGGCCGATCGGGCGCCTGTCCGACCGCCTCGACCGTCGCGCGGTCCTGGTCGCCGCCTGTGGCGTGGGTGCGCTGGCGGCAGGGTGCTTCGTCCTGTTCGACGTCGGGAAAGGCTATGCCGGCGCCGGCCTGACCGCGGTCTTCGGCGCAGCGGCGATGCCGATCTATGCCATCGCGGCCGCGCACGCCTTCGATCTCGTCGAGCGGTCCGACTATGTCGAGACGTCATCCGGACTGCTTCTCGCCAACAGCCTCGGCGCCGTCGTCGGTCCGCTAGTCGCCTCGATCATCATGCGCTGGGTCGGACCCAACGGCATGTTCCTGGCCACGGGCGCCGCCCACCTGGCGCTCGGCGCGTTCGTTGTCTGGCGGATGAAGCGCAGTGCGCCGGTCCCGCCCGAGCAGCGAACCAAGTTCGACCTCGCCGGGACGGCGCCGACCATGGTGCCGTCGCAGTCGGAGGACGAGCATGCGTCACGGGCACCCTTATAGGAGCTTTCTCTGCCCCGAGATGCCGGCGCATCACGAGCGGCGGTCGGCGCCGCTCGTCCGAGCATAAAAGGCGGCGGCTCCCGCGGGGGGAGCCGCCGTTCGTTTGCGAGCGAGGGAGGCGGATCAGGCCGCCGCGCGACGCCGGACGGCGCCGAGCGCGACCAGGCCCGTGCCGAGCAGCAGCAGCATGCCCGGCTCCGCCACCGGCGTCGGGCCCGTGGGGCCGGTGACGCTGATGAAGGTGTCGAACACCGTCCGGCCGTTCTCCTGGGTCAGGAAGCCGATGCAACCGGCCGGGAGGCCGAGCTGGCCGCACTGGT
>Ga0310822_100125_pt1 | contig 96994 bp, 91 predicted proteins | sample P4_ome_2_FD_201313 | JGI IMG/M metagenome (GOLD analysis project Ga0310822, IMG submission 201313) | Sorghum-adapted microbial communities from Joint BioEnergy Institute, Emeryville, California, United States - P4_Day56_Rep2 | ecosystem: Engineered > Bioreactor > SSF (Solid state fermentation) >... | reverse complement strand
CAGCCCGGTAGCTCGTCAGGCTCATAACCTGAAGGTCGCAGGTTCAAATCCTGCCCCCGCAACCATTCGCATCCCATCTACACCAGAAGCCCGCCACAGTTTCCTGTGGCGGGCTTCTGGCTGTCCGTGCTCAGCGCCGGAATGCCGGCGAGCTGGCCGTGCAGGTCGATGCGCAGCCGGCCGTTCTCCGGCGTGAGCGTGATTGCGTCGATGAGGATGCGGACTCTCGACGGCCTCCGCCCGCGTCTCCTCCCGCTGCAGCGTCATGGCATTCTCCTCTCTTGCTCGGGATGCTCGAACGGTGGCTCTCTCGGTGGGCCAAGTTCCGGGGCAAGACCAGGATCCAAATGCCATAACCGGTACGTCGTTCATGGAGAGACACCGTCAGTTCTTCGCGGTCATGGTACCGGGTAGCCACAGCGCGATCTCGGGAAAGGCCGTCAGCAGGACGACTCCGACCAGCATCAGCACGAACATGGGCACAGCGGACCGGGAGACGAAACCGATATCTCGGCCGGTCAGGTTCTGCACCAGGAACAGGTTGAAGCCGACCGGCGGCGTGATGAGAGCCATCTCGCCGACGAGCACGACGAAGACCCCGAACCAGATCATGTCGATGCCGGCGGTGCGCACAACCGGCTCGACGGTCGCGATGGTGAGCATAATCATCGAGATGCCGTCGAGGAAGCAACCGAGGATCATATAGAACACGGTCAGCACAACGATCAGCGCGATGGGCGACAACTCCATGGCGCCGATCCAGTCAGCCAGCGCACGCGGCAGGCCCGTGAAGCCCATGGCCAGCGTCAGCACGGCAGAACCGGCAAGCAGCAGCACGATCATCGAGGTGGTGCGGACCGTCCCCATCAGGGAATCGACGATCGACTGCAGCGTCAGCGAACCCTGAACGGCCGATAGTCCGAGAGCGCCGAGGACGCCGATCACGGCGGCTTCATTGGGCGAGGCGATCCCGGTATAGATCGATCCAATGACCAGGACGATCAGCGAGAGAACCGGAACGAGCTTGATAAGCCCGGACAGCCATTCGCGCCACGAGGCGGCGCTTTCTCGCATGAGCCGCCCGTTCGGTGACAGCAACCCCCATGCGAAGATGTAAAGGAAGAAAAGGGCGGCAAGCATCAGGCCCGGCAGAATGCCGGCCAGGAAGAGCCGGCCTATCGATTCTTGCACCATGATTCCGTAAATGATCATGGTGATCGAGGGCGGGATGAGCAGCCCGAGCGTTCCGGCGCCGGCGAGCGTGCCGCATGACAGTGAGTCCGGATATCCGCGTTTCCGGAGTTCCGGCACGGTAAGCTTGCCGACCGTGAGAAGCGTTGCCGCCGAAGAGCCTGAAACCGCGGCGAATGCTGTGCATCCGGCGATATTCACATGGAGAAGGCCGCCCGGCAGGCGCCGGACCATTGGCGACAGGCCGTTGAACAGACTCTCGGAGAGCCGCGTGCGCAACAGGATCTCGCCCATCCAGACGAAGAGCGGCAGGGCCGCCAGCCCCCACAGGGAGATGTTGGACCAGATCGTCGTCGCCATGGCGGGCCCCACCGGACGGGAGGTGAATGTCTCCATCGCGAAGAGGCCAACCCCGAGCAGCGCTGCCCCGATCCACACACCGGAGCCGAGCAGGCCGAGGAGAGCGGCGACGAACAGGACGGCAAGAAGGGCCTCGCTCATCGCTCGTTCTCGTTTGCGGTCCGTTCGCCTGAGCGTCCGGCGAAACCAAGGGCAATGGTGTGGACGATCGAGACGGTGAAGACGACAAAGCCGAAGGCGATCGGCAGTTGTGGCATCCACAGGAGGAGGCCGTCGGAGCCGGCGCTCCGGTCCTGAAACCGGAAGGAGACGAGAACGAGACGGCAGAGATACCAGGCGGCGTAACCGATCAGAAGCATCGTGATGCTCAACGCCAGCAGTTCCACTCGGCTCCGCGTCCGCTCGGTCAGCCGGGAGATCAGGAGGTCGACGCGGACATGTCCGCCGTGCATGAAGGTATAGGCGAGGCCGAGTGAGCCGGCGGCCGCCATGCCGTAACCCGCGCCCTCGGTCATTCCCGGGGTGTATACGCCCATGGCGCGGCTGACGATGCTGATCAGGACGAGGATCGCGATCATGACGACGGAAAGCGCCGCCAGCGCGGCGCACGCGGCATAGAGCCGGCGCAAAACCCGATCGGCAAGCAACAACGCCGACATCACTGCTCCGTGCTGCACGCGCAGTCCGGGCCAGCGTGGTCCGGACCGCTCATGCGGAGATTTCATTTTGCCTGGTACGCGTCGATGACGGCTGCGCCGCGCTCGCCTGCCGTGTCGAGCCATTCGCGGGTCAAGATCGCGCCAATCTCATGGAAACCGGCCATCAGCTCGTCGCTCGGCTTCACCACATTCATGCCGTTCTCGGCAAGCGTGGCGAGATAGCGCTGGTTCTCGACCTCCATGGTATCCCAGACCGTGGCCTCGGCATCCGCGGCTGCGGCCAAGAGAGCGTTCTGGGTCGATTCATCGAGGCCGTCCCAGACGTCCATGTTGACCACGACCACGCTCTTGGGAAGCCAGGCATTCACGAGATAGTAGTAGTCCACATAGTCCCACATCGCCTGACCGATTCCGATCGCGGCGGACGCCATCATGGCATCGGCGATGCCGGTGGAAAAGGCCTGCGCGATCTCGCTCGCCTCGGTCCGGGTCGGGCTCGCCCCCATGAGCTCGGCGAGCCGCGAGGTGTTCGTGTCATAGGCGCGGAACCGGACGCCCTTCATGTCTTCAAGGGTGTTGATCTCTTTCTTCACGAAGAGGCCCTGCGGGGGCCAGACGGGCGCGAAGAGGAACTTCAATCCGCGATCGGCCAGCGCCTTCTCAAGCTCGGTGCGCGAAGCTTGGTAGAGCTTCCAGGCCGACTCCTTGTCGGTGGCGAGGAACGGAATGGTGTCGAGGCCGAAGAGTGGATCTTCGTTGGCGTGCGCGCCGAGGAAGCGCGCCCCGATCGGAACCTGCCCTTCGCGAACGGCGCGCAGGATCTCGGCTCCCTGATAAAGCGAGCCGCCGGGGTGGACGACGATTTCGAGCTCGCCGTTCGTGCGCTTCTTCACGTCTTCCGCGAAGGCGACATAGGCCTGGGTGATGAAGTTCGAGGCGCCGTAGGCGGTCGGCATGTCCCACCGCTCTGCGGCGTTCGCGGCAGCCGCAACTGACGTGACCGCAGCGAAGGCGGCCGTCAGCGCCAGACTCCTGACATTTCCTGCAAGCATGATTATCCTCCTCCGTCCGACTGCTATTCTTGGCTCGTCATTCCGCGACGAACAGCTTGCGCGGGAACGAGGTCAGCGGCTCGCACCCCTCATCGGTGACGCGGACGCTGTCGCTGAAGCACATTCCGAAATCCTCCAGGAACAGGGTCGGGATGACGTGGAACGTCATGTTCGGCTGAAGGACCAGCGGATCGCCGGGCCGGATCGCATAGATGTGGCCTTCCGACCAATTCGGCGGGAAACCGATCCCGATCCCGTAGGCCGCCCGATGCCTGAAGTAGGTGTCGAGACCGCGCGCCTTGAGCGCGCGGCGGCATGCCTCGTCGACCTCGCCGGCGGTCAGCCCGGGACGGATCGCTGCGATGGCGGTTTCGAGAACTTCCCGCAAGGCGTCCGCCGCCTCCCTATGCCGGGCTTGGGGTGCGCCGACGACGACGGGTCGCGACAGCATAGCGTGATAGCGATCGATGCAACCGGCGGCCTCGAGCAGGACAACGTCGCCCTCCTTGATCTCGCGCCTGCGCCACATCGCGAAGCAGAGAGCAGTAGTCCGTCCGGTCACGACCAGCGGAGGATGGCCCAGATATTCGCTGCCGGCGGCGATGTTGGCGGAATACATGGCAGCCGCGATGTCGTTCTCGGTCCGTCCGGGTGCGACCGCGTTGATGGCGGCACGCAGGCCGGCTTCGGCGGCGCGCGCCGCTTGGCGCATGCGCTCGATCTCCTCGGCCGACTTTACTATCCGATGCGGCTCGATGACTCCGTTCCAGTCGACCAGCTCTAGGGCGCAGCGGCTCTTGAGGTGGTGATAGTCGCGCACCGTCAAATACCAGGAGCGCGTTTCCAGACCCACCGGCCGTCCCGTTCCTACGCTCGACTCGAGGAAGTCCGCTAGCACCGTAACGGGATCGGCCGTATCGACGATATCGACGAACCGCCCGATCGTCGGGTGCGCAAGCGCAAGGTCACGGTTGACCACACGCGCCACGAGGACCGGCTCGCCGCTGCGAGGGACATACATAGTCTGAAACGTGAAATAGCCGATCGTCTGATAGCCGGTGAGCCAGAACATGTTTTCCGGATCGAATAGCAAGGCGCCGGCCAAGCCCCGCGCCTCGATGTCGGCCTGCACGATCCGAAGACGGGCGGCAAAGATATCTGCGGCAAAAGGCAGCATGTCTTCCTTCGGTCCTGTCGGGGCGGCTTGGTCGTTCCCGGCCCCCCCGAAAGCGGTGACGTTGCCGTTAGCGGGATGTGTCATGCTGAGCACACTAGCGCATCCATGCCCATATCCTGTAATTCAAATTCTTCGGAGAAGGCCAAAAATAAGCTATAGATGATAAGGGGTGCGTTATGAACATCCGCCAGGTAGAGGTCTTCAAGGCGATCATGGAGTCCGGCTCCGTCACCGAGGCGGCCCGGCGGCTCAACATCTCCCAGCCGTCCGTCAGCAAACATCTGCGGCTTCTGGAAGATCGTTTGGGTGTGACGCTGTTTCTGAGGACTGGCAACCGCCTTTGCCCGAAGCCGGAGGCACGAGCCCTGTTCGATCAGATCGAGCGCGTCTATATCGGCCTTGAGCATCTGAGCCGTTTCGCCGACGACATGTCACACCATCGTCAGGGCGAAATCCTGGTAGCCGCGATGCCGCTGCTGGCGCAGCGCTGGCTGCCGCGCATCATCGGCAACTTCCTCTCGCGGCACGAGAACGTCTCCGTGTCGTTGCCCGTCCGCAGTTCGCGCTGGATCAATCGATGGGTGGCCGCCGCGCGCGTCGATTTCGGCATAGGCTTGTCGAGCGGCGAGGAGCCGGGCCTGGTAAGAGAGCTTCTCATGGCCTTGCCGCTGGTTTGCGTATTGCAGCCCGACCATCGGCTGGCGGACCGTGCCTGCATTGCGCCTGGCGATCTCGAAGGCGAGAGCCTCATCACCCTGTCAAATTTCGATCACTTCCGGCTGACGATGGAGCAGGTATTGGAGGAGCACGGCGTGCGGTTCCGCCGACGCGTCGATACCTTCATGACCCATGTCGCATGCGAACTGGCCTGCCAAGGCGTCGGCATCGCGATCGTCGACGCGCTGACGGCTGCCGAATATCGGAAGGAGGGGCTGGTCGCTCGTCCTTTCGAACCGCAAACCAGTCTTCCCATCTATCTGTTGCGTTCGGCCCATTGGCCGAGCGCCGACCTGACCGAGCGCCTCATCGCCGATATCCGCGCCGCCGCTGCCGAGTTTGCTGAACCCGCGGTCCCGACCGAATTACGAAAGAAAGCCGGAGGCAGGCCGGGATAACGTCTCGCAGCCCGGGAGCCTCAGGAGATTCCTCGACTCACGATCACCAGAGCGGTCTCCGAAGCGATTGCGCGAAGCTCCTCGCGAACCTCGCGTTCAAGAGCTGTTGCAAGGGCGGAAAGGCGGAACGCACGAGCGCGATGCGGCCTTGCTCACGGTCCGAGCCTCGAGCACAGTCCGGAAGACTTCGAGACGCCGGAAGTTCAGCCGGTGCATTCCACGTCATTACCATTTGGTTATGGAATTCGGTAAGGAAATCATTAGACAGAGATGGTGAAGGTCGCAATCCTGAGCCAACAAGTGAGTTAAGGAGAAGCTTTGGAATGCTTCTGTTCGAGCGTAAGGAATTCCTGAACCGCATTGCCCGGGTAAAGACGGCGGTGTCCCATCCGGCCAAGGCGGTGGACCTGCTGATCAAGCGCCTGCCCGTGCAGGAGCGCAATCGGTCGGTGCTCATCCGGCAGCTCGAACTCAGCTTCCCGTCGCTCGAGACGCCTGCGACGAAGGACAAGCCCTTCGGCTTCATGGCGGAGGAGGACTGGACGGCCACCCAGGATCTCCTCGTCGAGTATGGCGGCTTGTCGAGCAAGGTTCCCTTGGACCGGTTGTTCACGAACGACTTTGTCGCAGCGTAGGCGGGCATGTCGCACGCAATCTGTCTGCGGGGCGCCTCGAAGGCCTTTCCGACCAGGGTCGGACCGATCGAGGCGCTCACGGACATCAACCTGGACGTGACGGCCGGCGAGGTCACGGCGGTCGTCGGGGCGTCGGGCTGCGGCAAGTCGACCTTGCTGCGGCTCATCGCCGGACTCATCCCGCTGACCGCCGGCGAGATGGAAATCGACGGCAAGGTGGTGGATGGACCGAGCCCCGGGACGGCCGTCGTGTTCCAGCCACCCATCCTGCTGCCCTGGCGCGGCGTCCGGCGCAATGTGGATCGGCGTCATGAGTCCTAGGTCCGGACGAACAAAGGAAATCGCGCCCCTGCCGCGGCCACGCGGCTTTTCGATCATGCGCAACCCGACATTCTTCGAGGCATCCGAACGGGTGCGCGAACTGATGAACGCAGCAAGCTACGTGGAGTAAGACAACGTGACTGCCAGTTCCAGCCTGCCCGTCGCGGCGGCGCACCGTCCCATCGTCATGAGCGAACACGGCATGGTGGTCGCAGGTCATCACCGGGCCGCCGAGGCGGGCGCCGCGATGCTGAGGTCCGGGGGCAATGCCATGGATGCCGCTGTCGCCGCCGCCGCCGCCCTCGCGATCGCGATACCGCACATGAACGGGATCGGCGGCGACGCGATCGCCCTGTGGGCGGATCGAAAAGGCGGCGTGACCGCCATCAACGGTTCGGGCGCGGTGGCGGGAAACCTGTCGGCTGATGCTCTGCGCCGGCAGGGCTGGACCGAGATGCCACCGCGCGGGCCACTGACCGTAACCGTTCCCGGGGTTGTTGCCGCCTGGGGGCAGGCGCTCGAACGGTTCGGGACGCGTTCCTTTGCCGAAGTCCTCCGCTTCGCGATCGACCTTGCCGAAGAGGGCGTAAGAATCGACCGGTCCTTGCTCGACTTCTTCAATGGCACGGAGTATGTCGGGCTCGCCGCCGAGTTCCCCGGCCTTGCGGAGATTTTTGGCGCCCCGGGAAGCCACCGCCTCGGCGGCGTGCTCAAGCAGCCGGAAGCGGCGGCCACGCTGCGCATGCTGGCGCGCGACGGCTGGCGCTCGTTCTACGACGGGGCGCTGGCGCAGGCGTGGCTGGCCGAGGCACGGGAGGCCGGCGTGCTCATAGAGGCCACCGATCTGGCCTCGCACACCACGGTCTGTGAGCCGGCGCTTGCCGTGGCCTGGCGTGGCCGGCAGGTCCATGTCGCGCCGCCGAACTCGCAGGGCCTCGCGCTGTTGATGCTGCTAGGACTTGCCGAGGCGCAGCCGGCCGCTCCACCGGCCGACGGCTCGGACCCGCTTATCGATCCGGTCGCGTATCTATCGCGCAAGGTCGCCGCCTTCGCGGCGCGCGACGCCTATTGCGCCGATCCGAGGCGCGTCGACATGCCGTCCGATCTTTTGGCGCCTCAGCGGCTCTCCGCGATCGAGCTTGCTGCGGGACCCAATATCGCCCGGTCTGGCGGGGGCGACACCTCCACGCTCGTCGTTGTCGATGCGGATGGCAACGCCGTGTCCTGGGTGCAATCGCTGTTCGATGCCTTCGGCTCGGGCGTCACCTGCCGCCGGCATGGTATCGTTCTCCATAACCGGGCGATGCTCGAGCGCCTCGACGACCATCCGGTCCGCGGGCTGCGTGGCGGCTATCGTCCATTCCATACGCTCTGCCCGGCCCTAGTGACCGGACCCAACGGTGTCGAGCTCACGATCGCTACGCCTGGCGACCACGGCCAGCCTCAGGCGCTTTTCCAGGTCATCAGGCGCCATTTCGAGCAGGGGCTCGACATCCAGGCGGCCATCGAATGGCCTCGTCTACGCCATGACGACGGCCTCGAGGTTATGCTTGAGGAACGTTGCCCGCCATCGTGGGACCGTGCCCTTCAAGCAGCCGGCTGGAAAGTGCGCAGGCTCGATCCCTGGTCGCGCCTCATGGGCGGTGTGAACGCGATCCGGCGATGGGAGGATGGCTTGCTCATGGGCGGCGCGGATCCCCGTCGATCCTGTTATGCCGTGGTGCCGTGAGTGCGGGGCGTCCTTATTGGAAGGGCTCCTAATCCCGGGATTTTTAGGGCAGTGCATTCGGGTTCGGTATAGGTGCTTGTGGGCCCCCGCAACCAAACGCATCCCAGCCAGATCAAGATCAGAGCAAGGCCCCGATCGGAGATGGCCGGGGCCTTGCGCATGCGCACGGAAGCAGGGCGGAAGCACCGTCGCGCGGATCAACAACCTCACCCCCCGCACCGCACAGCCACGCCGCACCGCGCCGAGACACGCGGCCGACGGACGACCAAGATCCACGCTCTCACCACGCCGTTGGCCGAAGGATCGAAGCCGGGGAGTGCGCCCTGTACACCACGCCCAAGGCCGTCCGGCGCTGGAAGAACAGCCTCTCGCCCTGGCTCTACCGCGACCGTAACGCCATCGGGCGCACGTTCGGCCGTCTGCAGGATCGTACGACCGGCTGCGCCCAAACGATCTGGCCGTCTGCCTCGTCGCGGCCGTTTGCTATTGGCCCGTTTGTCATTCGCTATTGGCACGTTTGTTATCGGCTATGTGTCCCAACCCTAGCTCGCGCTCGGTGGTGCCGCGAGTGACCGCCTCAGGAAGGTGAGGAAGCGCGGATCGGCACCATAGGCGACGTTGATTCGTATCGCCGCCGGGTGCCCGGATGCGCGGCCGGGACGGAAGACGCGGCCCGGCGCCAGGAAGATGCTTTCCTTCACCGCCGCGCGACACAACGCGACCTCGTCGACATGCTCGGGGAACTCGGCCCAGAGATAGAAGCCCGGAACCTTACTTTCGCGCACGCTGAGCCCGACCGCCTCAAGCTCCGTCAGCGCACGCTTGTGCGCGGCCTCGACCCGCCCGCGCAGGCGGCGGAGGTGGCGAAGATACTGCCCGCCCTGGATGAGATTGTAGACGAAGCGTTCCACGTAATCCGACGTCGCCACGGTGGTGATCATCTTGATGTCGCTCAAGGGCCCGATAATCGAGGGGTGTCCGGCGACGAATCCGCAACGCAGGCTTGCGGAGAGCGTCTTGGAAAAGGTTCCGACATAGACGACCCGGTTGAGCTGGTCCAAGGCCGCAAGCCGCGGCAGTGTTGGCGGCAGGATATCGCCGAGCGCATCGTTCTCGACGAGAAGAAACCCCCACTGTTCCGCCATCCGCAGGAGGCCGAACGCGACGGCGGGCGACAGCGAGCCGCCCGTGGGGTTGTGGGCATGCGACTGGGTGAAGAACACCTTAGGGCGGTGCGTGGCGAGCTTCGCGGCGAGATCGTCGAGATCCGGCCCGTCGAGCCCGCGGCGGATGCCGACGATACGCGCCTTCGCGAGGGTCAGCTTACCGAATAGCGGATAATAGCCGGGATCATCGACGAACACCGTGTCGCCGGGCTCGAGCAGATGGCGGATGATGAGATCGAGCCCGTGATTGGCGCCATGGGTCAGGATGAGCCCCTCGGGCTCGACCGCGATCGAGCGCTCGAGCAGCAGGACGCGCAGCCGTTCCCTCAAGGGCGCATAGCCGCGCGAGCTGCCGTAGCCGAAATCGACCGCGTCGGGTCCCGATACCTTGAAGCTGGAGAACTGGCGGCGGAGCTCGGAGCCTTCCATCCAGGACGCCGGCGGCCGGCCATCGCCCGGGCGCACCTCATAGTGCTGGTCGAGCTGCTCGCGCAACAGTGAAACCACGTCGACCGCCTCGGCGACATGCGGCGACGGCGGGCTCGCACGTGGCAGATCCCGGTGAGCGACGTAGTAGCCCGACCCGATCCGCGCTTCGAGCAATCCTCGCGCGACCAGGCGGTCATAGGCTTCCGCCATCGTGTTTTTCGACACGCCGTGCTCCTGTGCCGCCTGGCGCACGGACGGCAACCGCTCTCCCAGCCGGTAGGCCCCGGCCGCGAGCATGGCGGTTACGCGCTCGACGATGATCTCGACGCGCGTTGCGCGCCCGTGCCGGTTGTCGACCAAATCAGTCCCTCTCTTGTGATTGGGACAGTCATCGTGAGATGTGTCCGAACTGTCCCTTGATCGTCCTATGCAAAATAGGACAATTTCGACCATCGCCCAGTCAAGAGGTGAGCCGGGAGCAAGGGTAGAACCCGTGCGCTGCATCGACGGGACCTGGACTTCCGGCAGGTTTTAAGAACGTCCGAGGGGAGGATGACGATGCGCTCACCGCGATTCCTTGTGGCGGTTGCGGGCCTGATGCTTGCGGCGACGTTTGATCCGGCTCAAGCGCAGCAGGCGCCCGCTCTGATCTATGAGAAGGACATCGAGGGGCCCGCGCCCATTCCGCCATCCGAACAGGGGCTTCAGACAATCGTGGCGGCGCCGTGGTTCAAGGTGTCGGACGAGGGCTTGCAGCTTGAGGGGCCGGCATTCGACCGCGACGGCAATCTTCTGTTCGTGGAGGTTTTCGGCGGCAGGGTGTTCCGTCTGTCCGAAGACAAGCGATTGACCACCGTGGTCGAGGAGAACGGGCTTGGCTCCGCGGGTCTCGCCCTTCACAAGGACGGGCGGATCTTCGTCGCCGGCCTCGGAAACTTCGAGGATACGGGATCAGTCGTCGCTTTCGCACCCGACGGCTCCGGGATGGAAACCATCGTGCCGCCGGAAGCGGGCTATCTGGCCGACGACCTGGTGTTCGACGAGAACGGCGGGTTCTACTTTACCGACTTCAAGGGAACCTCTACGAACCCGACCGGTGGCGTCTACTACGTCTCCCCGGATTTCAAGGAAATCACGCCCATCCTGGAGAACCTTTCCGTCGCCAACGGCATCGGCCTCAGTCCCGATGGCAAGACTCTGTGGGTGACCGAGTTCAGCAAGGGCCTGTTGCACCGGGTCGATCTGGCCGGACCGACGACGATCGCCCATTTCGGCACCAGCGTGCCTTACCGCTTCACCGGACCGGCTCCGGACTCGCTGCGCGCGGACGCCGACGGCAATGTCTATGTGGCCATGTATGGCCAAGGGCGCGTTCTGGTCTTCAACCGCAACGGAATGCCGATCGGGCAGATCCTCCTGCCCGGTCGCGACGACGGTCACAATCTCAGATCGACGAGCCTTGCCATCAAGCCCGGGACCAGGGACCTCTTCATCCTGACCAACGACTGGGACGGGGGCGAGGGATCGACGATTTTTCACGCCCAGGCGTTCGCCGAGGCGAGCAACCTTTATTCACATCAGTAGATGGACGCGCCGCCGGCGCAGATGATCAAGCAGCAAAGTGCGGGAGGAAATGATGACCATGATGAACAGGCGACAGGTCCTTGCAGGTTCGGCGCTTGCCGGCGCGGCGCTCGCCATGCCGGCGGTGGCGCGCGCGCAAGACACGGTGACCTGGCGCATGCAGGCTCTCTGGGACGGCGGCACGACGCCCTTTGAATACGAGAAGAAGTTCGCGGAGCGTGTCAGCGAACTCACCGGCGGCAAGTTCGAGATCAAGCTGTTCTCAGCCGGCCAGATCGTGCCGGCGAACCAGGCCTTCGACGCGGTGCGCGGCGGCGCGTTCCAGATGATGAAGACCTTCGACGGTTACGAGGCCGGCAAGATCCCGGCCTTTGCCTTCACCTCCACCATCCCCTTCGGCTTCCCCGAGTCCGACCAGTACGAGGCCTGGTTCTACGAGCTCGGCGGGCTCGATATGGCGCGCGAGGCATATGGGCAAGCGGGCCTCACCTACATCGCGCCGACGGTCTATGGTCAGGAGCCGATCCACTCCACCGTCAGGGTGGAAACCATCGCCGACATGGCCGGTAAGAAGGGGCGTTTCGTCGGCCTCGCGTCGGCCGTCATGGCCGATCTCGGCGTCGCGGTGACGCCCCTGGCGACGGCCGAGGTCTACTCGGGGCTCGAGAAGGGGTTGATCGATCTTGCCGACCGCGGCGACCTGACGGCCAATTACGAGGCCGGGCTTGCCGAGGTGGCGAAGTTCATCATCCTGCCCGGCATACACCAGCCGACAACGGCCACGAGCTATGTGGCGAACACCGCCGCTTACGAGGCGCTGCCGGACAGCTTCAAGGCGGCGCTTGCGGTGGCCGCGCGCGAGATCTCCAGCGCGTTGCGCCAGCACAACCTGGTGAAGGACGCGGAGGTTATCGAGAAATACCGGGCGAAAGGCGTCGAGATCATCCATCTCGATCCGGGTGACGTGGCCGCCGCGCGCGCGAAGGCCGTGGAGTCCTGGAAGAAGGCCACCAAGGGCGACGCGCTGGCCACCCGGATCGTCGACAGCCAGATCGATTTCATGGGCGCTCTCGGCCTGATCTGACAACCGCCCTTTCAAGCGGGCGGCGCCTCACCCGGTGCGCGCCGCCCGCGCCTTCTCGTAAAGTTTCCATGATCGGTGCCCTTCTCGCCATCGTAACCGCGTTCAACCGCGCCCTCTTCATCGCCGCCGCAGCGATAATCTTCGCGGTGGTGCCGATGCTGCTTTACGAGGTCGTCGCGCGCTATGCGTTCGATGCGCCGACCGTTTGGGCGATGGAGGCGGGCACGCTCGTCTTCGGGCCTCATTTCATGCTGGCGGGCCCCTATCTGCTTCATCTGAAGGGGCACGTCGCCGTCGACATCGTGAGCGAGCGGCTGAGAGATCCGGCAAAGGCGTGGGTGGAGGTTTTCTCCTATCTCGTGATCGCCATATTCGCCGCCGTCCTCGCCAAGGTCTCCTGGCCGCTCGCCGTCAACGCCTATCAGATGGGCGAGACCAGCTTCTCCGCCTGGAACCCGCCGATCTGGTGGATGAAGTTCATCGTGCCCTTCGCGCTTGCCATGCTGTGCGCGCAGGCGCTTGTCGAGGGCGCTGCGTCGCTGCGACGCCTGTTTGCGCCCGGGAAGGCCGGCTCATGAGCTCCGAGGCCGTGCTCGCGTTGATGTTCGCAAGCCTCGTCGGGCTGCTCCTGACCGGTATGCCGGTTGCCTTCGTGCTGGGTGCCCTGGCGCTCTTCTTCACCGTCACCCTGTGGGGCGAGGCGGCGTTGACGGTGACCGTGCTCAACCTCTTCGATACGATGCGCTCGGAATCGCTCATGGCCATCCCGCTCTATGTGATGATGGCGAGCACGCTCCAGCGCTCGGGCGTGATCGAGAGCCTCTACAGGGCCATGGAGCTGTGGTCTGGGCGTCTGCCTGGCGGGCTCGCCGTGGGTACCATCGTGATCTGCACGATCATCGCCGCGATGACCGGCATCGTCGGCGCGGCGGTGGCGGCCATGGGGCTCCTCGCGCTGCCGTCCATGCTCAAGCGCAACTACGACACTAGGCTCGCCATCGGCACGATCTGCGCCGGCGGGACGCTCGGCATCCTCATCCCGCCCTCGGTCGTTACCATCGTCTATGCGGTGACGGCTCAGGCCTCCATCGGGCAGATGTTCATCGCCGGCATCGTTCCGGGGCTCCTGCTCGCCGGCCTCTATATCGGCTACATCCTCGGTAAGGCCGCGCTCGACCCCAAGGCCGCGCCCCGGCCGGAAGGCGACGACGATGCGACCTGGGGCATGCGGATCGCGGCGCTGAAGTCGCTCGTCCTGCCCACGGCGATCATCGTCGGCGTGCTCGGCACGATCTATATGGGCATCGCCACACCGACGGAGGCGGCCGCCGTCGGTGTGACGCTTGCCTTCGTGTCGTCCGTTATCGAGCGCCGCTTCGGCTGGGATCTGGTCACCGGTGTCGGCTTCGACGTCGTGAAGGTGACAACCATGATCCTGTGGATCACCATCGGCGCGCGCGCCTTCGTCGCGATTTTCACGGGGACGGGCGGCGCGGACTTCCTGCTCGGCTTCATCGAGAACCTGGAGGCCAATCGCTGGATCGTCCTCGTCGTCCTGCTGGCCATCCTCTTCTTCCTCGGCATGTTTCTGGACGAGATCGGCATCATCCTGCTCTGCGTGCCCGTCTTCCTGCCCGTGATCGACTTCCTTGGCTTCGACCGGTTGTGGTTCGGGATTCTGTTCCTGGTTTCCGCCCAGATGGCCTATATCTCCCCGCCCTTCGGCTACACGCTGTTCTACATGAAAGGCGTCCTTCCGGACGGCATAGGCATGGGCACGGTCTATCGCGCCATCGTGCCGTTTCTCCTCCTCCAGGCGCTTGGCATTGTCATTTGCGCCCTCTTTCCGGAGCTCGTGCTCTGGCTTCCGCGAACCATGATCCAGTGACAACCCGGACAGGACATCTCTGCGATGAGTGACGTCCCTTCATCCCGTATCGAAGGCCTTCACAGGATGACGCCGGCGGAAAGGCTTGAAGCCGTTGCGCGCCAGGCCGGCCTCGACAGCCAGATGGTGGCGAGCCTTAAGGCTGCCGCATCCGGCCAGATAGAGCTCGCCGACCGGCTGGTGGAGAACGCAATCTCCACCATGGCGATCCCCGTCGGCATCGCCACCAACATGATCGTCGACGGGCGCGACGTGCTCGTCCCCATGGCGACGGAAGAATCCTCGGTCATCGCCGCGGTCTGCAACGCCGCCAAGCGCTGCCGGTCGACGGGCGGTTTTTCAACCTCGACCAGCGGGCCGATCATGGCCGCCCAGATCCAGCTTCTGGGCGCGAGCGATCCCGAGAACGTTCGGCTGAAAGTCCTTGAGCGCATCGAGGAAATCAGGACCATCTGTGACGAGACCGACCCTCTGCTCGTCAGGTTCGGCGGCGGCTTCCGCGATCTCGATGTGCGGGTCATCGAGACGGCGGAAGGCCCGATGACCATCGTGCACATCCTCGTCGACACCCGCGACGCGATGGGCGCCAATGCAGTCAACACCATGGCCGAGGCGCTCGCGCCGAAGCTTGCCGAATGGACCGGCGCGCGTACGCTCCTGCGCATCCTCTCCAACCTCGCCGATCGGCGCGTCGCCCGCGCCCGCGCGGTGTGGCCGCTCGACGAGATCGGCGGGCCCCAGGTGCGCGACGACATACTGTCGGCCTATCATTTTGCCGACGCCGACCCCTACCGGGCGGCGACCCACAACAAGGGCATCATGAACGGGGTGAGCGCCGTGGTGCTCGCGACCGGCAACGATACCCGCGCCGTCGAGGCCGGCGCCCACGCCTATGCCGCGCGCCATGGGCGCTACCGCTCCATGTCGCGCTGGGAGAAGGATCGGGACGGCAATCTGGTCGGCATCCTCGAGATGCCCATGGCGGTCGGCCTCATTGGCGGGGCGACGAAGATCCATCCCACTGCGCAGGCGAATCTCAAGGTGCTGGGTGTCACGACGGCCGATGCGCTTGCCCGCATCATCGTTTCGGTGGGCCTTGCCCAGAACTTCGCCGCTCTGCGCGCGCTCGCCACGACCGGCATCCAGAAGGGGCACATGGCGCTGCATGCGCAGAACGTGGCCCTGATGGTCGGCGCCGTCGGCGAGGAGATCGATGCGGTGGCAAGCGAACTGAAGGCGCTCGGCAAGGTCCGCCAGGACCTCGCCGAGGAGATACTCGCGAAGCTCAGGGCCGGCAAGTGACCGGGGCCGTCACGATTGTCGAGGTGGGGCCGCGCGACGGGTTGCAGGCGCATCCCCATCCGATCGAAACGGCGGCCCGCATCAAGCTTGTCTCGCTTCTGCGCAAGGCCGGTGTCAGGCGGCTGGAGGTCGGCGCCTTCGTCTCGCCGGCCCGCGTGCCGCGCATGGCCGATACCGGCGCCGTGATGGAGGCGGTCGGATCGCGCGAGGAGCCGGGCGACATGGTTCTCATCGCCAATGAGCGCGGGCTCGATCAGGCGCTGGAGCATGGTGCGCGGGCGATCGCCGTGTTCACGGCGGCAAGCGACGCCTTTGCCGAACGCAATATCGGTAGCACGGTCGCGGCCTCGCTCGACCGCTTCGCCCCGATCGTCTCCAGGGCCCGGTCCGCAGGCGTGTTCGTGCGCGGCTACATATCGACCATCACCGACTGCCCCTATGCCGGTCCGGTCGAACCGGATGCCGTCAAGAACGTGGCTCGTGCCCTTGACGCCATGGGCTGCGCGGAGATCGCGCTTGGCGAGACGCTTGGCAGGGCGACGCCGAACAGGATTGCAGCCGTTGTCGACGCGGTCGCAACGGCCATTCCGCTCGACCGCATCGCTGCGCATTTCCACGATACGTACGGCATGGGGCTTGCCAATGTGCGCGAGGCGGTGCGTCTTGGCGTGCGCACGGTCGACGCGGCGGCGGGCGGGCTTGGCGGCTGCCCTTTTGCGCCGGGCGCGGCGGGAAATGTGGCCACGGAGGACGTGGTCTACATGCTGCATGGCCTTGGCTTCGAGACGGGTATCGACCTAGACGGAATTCGTGCAGCCACCCGGTTTTGCCGGGACGAGCTGGGCGTCGTCCCCACCAGCCGGGTCTTTGCCGCGATGGCCAAGGCCTAAGAGGGCGTTGCCTTCAGGGGACCCGCTCTTCTACCGTCATATGATTCCTCCTGTCCGACGCGGACGATCTTCGATTGCCTGAAGCGGGGCGCGGGTAAAACGAGGGCCTGCTTGACTCGGGACAGAGCCCGCCCAAAGGCGGCGAGCTGAGGAGCGCGATCCGGCGACGCTCAGTTGGTCAGGCCCGGCCCACCCCCGTTGAAAGTCAGGCTCAGGAAATTGTGAAACGCGCGCGTCGCCGGCGACAGCTCCGCATTCCGGCGCCACGCCAGCCCGACATCCATGGACGGAACATTGTCAACGACCCGCGTCTCGATGCGCTGACCCTCCAGCGACATTGGCCTGTAGACCATGTCGGAAAGGATCGTCACGCCGGTGCCGTTGGCGACCATGCTGCGCACCGCTTCGACCGACGAGGTACGGAAGATGACGCGCGGCCGATAAGGGGTCCGCTGCCAGTAGCGCGCGGCCGTCTGGCCTGCCTCGTCGACCGTCAGCATCACATAGGGCTCCTGGGCTACGTGCTCGAGGGTGATTTCCGACATGCGCGTCATCGGATGGTCGATGGGCAGCCACAGGCGACGGCGCGAGCGGATCAACGTCTCGTGATCAAGCGCCGCGTGGTTTTCGAGATTTGACGTCAGGAGCACGGCGATATCGAGGCGGCCCTCCATGAGATCTTCTTCGATCGTGGCGCGTGGCGCCTCGCGCAGCTCGACGGTCACCCCGGGGTAGCTTCGCGAGAAACGCGCGTAATGCTGGGGCAGGAAGTAGCCTGCCACCGTATAGGTGACGCCGACCCGCACCAGCCCTTGCAGCTTCGAGGTCGATGCGCTCGGGATGCGCATCGCTTCGTTGACCGAAGCGACGATGCTGCGGGCATGGTGAAGGAACCAGCTTCCCTCGAAGGTCAGCTTCACACCGCTCGGATGCCGGTCGAAGAGCCGCGTACCGAGCTGCTGCTCGAGCTGCCTGATGGCCGTCGTCACCGCCGACTGCGACACGTTGAGTTCGATCCCGGCCCGCGATACCTGGCCAACCTCGGCGACGGTGATGAAGTAGCGCAGATGCCGAAGCGATAGTGTCATGCATTCCTCCTCGGGTGCGGGCTCTGGCTTCCGATGCCGATGGACCGGACCCGGTGTCGTCCCGGAACGGAAGCAAGGCCCACCCTTCAGATATCAGATAAATTGATATCGGGCCGCATAATTTTCGATTTCACAATATCGTCTAGCTGCGCAAACAATAGCGTCGATCAGCGGGGCACGAAACGCCGCCGCTTCGGATCGAACAGGGAGGCATATAATGAATCGGTTGCTAATGAGCGCCGCCGTGGTGGCGGTGGTTACCGGAGCTGCCGGCGCGGCCGTAGCGAAGGAGTGGTTTCCCTATCCCGTCGAGGTTTGGGATCCGCCGTTCAATATGGATAGCCCTCGCTCGAAGGTCGATTACGTGCCGCTCGAGAAGGCGTCGAAGCCCTGGGAGATCTGCGTCTCCTTCCCGCATATGAAGGATGCCTACTGGCTGGGTGTTGACTACGGCGTTGCGGAGGAGGCCAAGCGTCTCGGCGTCAAGATGCAGCTTGTCGAGGCGGGCGGGTATACCGAACTGCAGAAGCAGATCTCGCAGATCGAGGACTGCGTGGCGGCCGGCACCGATGCCGTAATCATCGGCGCCATCTCCTACGACGGCCTCAACAACCTGGTCGCCGAAATCCGCAAGAAAGGCATTCCGGTGATCGACGTGATCAATGGTGTCTCGTCGCCGGAGCTATCTGCCAAGTCGCTCGTGTCGTTCGGTGAGATGGGGGCCAAGGCCGGCGAGTTCCTGGCGAGCCTGCATCCGGCCGGTTCCGCGCCGGTGAAGGTCGGGTGGTTTCCCGGTCCGGCGGGTGCTGGTTGGGTGGAAGCCGGCAACAAGGGTTTTCTTGAGGCGATCAAGGGCAGCGCCATCGAGGTCGTCGAGACCAAGTACGGCGATACCGGAAAGGAGGCCCAGTCGACGCTCATCGAGGATACCCTCGAGGCGTACCCGGACCTCGACTACATCGTCGGAACGGCGGTGACCGCGGAGGCGGCCGTGCCGATCCTGCGCAATCGCGGCCTGCAGGACGAGATCAAGGTCGTGTCCTACTACTACACGCCCGGCGTCCATCAGGGGATCCGGCGTGGCCAGATCCTCGCCGCTCCGACCGACTCGACGGTCATTCAGGGCCGTATCGCCATGGATCAGGCGGTCCGCATCCTCGAGGGCAAGGACTATCTGAAGCATGTGGGGCCCGCCCTCTACGTGGTGACCCAGGAGACGATCAAGGACTTCGATTCGAGCTCTACCTTGGCACCGGACGGCTTCAGGCCGGTCTTCCGAGTCGAGTAGCGAAGACAGGCGTCGCCGCCGAGACGCTGTCGTGACGAACGAACCTGCACTGGTGCGTGAGGGTCCCGCCCATGCCGGGACCCCCATTCTCCAGACCGTCGGGATACGGAAGCGGTATCCCGGCGTGCTGGCCCTCGACGCGGTCGATTTCGATCTGCGGCCCGGCGAGGTGCACATTCTCTTCGGCGAGAATGGAGCAGGGAAGTCGACCTTGATCTCGATTCTTGCCGGTGTTCAGCGCCCGACGGCGGGAGAGGTCCGCTATCGCGGCGAGCGCGTGGACCTGCAATCGGTCCACCATGCCCGCAGCCTCGGCATTTCCGCGGTGTTCCAGGAATTTTCGCTGGTCCCGCAGATGACCGTCGAGGAGAACCTGTTCCTCGGCGCCGAGATCACCCGTGGCGGCATTCTCGACAAGGGAAACCTGCATCGCCGTGCCCAGGACATCATCGCCCGGCTCGGTTTCCCGCTGCGACCGAATCAGCGGATCGAGCATCTCAGCCGGGCCGAGCAGCAGATGGTCGAGATCGCCAAGGCCTTCCGCTCGGATCTGTCGGTTCTCATCCTGGACGAACCGACGGCCTCGCTCACCGAGCGAGAGACCGAACGCCTGTTCGCGCTGATCGATCAGGTCAAGGCCCAGGGCGTCGGCGTGGTCTACATCACGCACCGCATGCAGGAGATCCGGCGCATCGGCGACCGCATCACCGTGCTCCGCGACGGCCGCTATGTGGCGACGCTCGATGCCCGGTCGGCCACGGAAGACGAGCTCGTGCGGCTGATGACCGGACGGGTCATCTCGGAGCTGTTCCCCAAGGTGAAGTTCGCCCCGGGCGAGGAGCGGTTGCGTATCGACCGGCTGACGACCGGCAGGCGTACGGTGGTTGATGCCTCGCTCTCGGTGCGCGCAGGCGAGATCGTCGGGTTGGCGGGGCTGGTCGGCTCCGGAAAATCCGAGGTCATGCGCGCGGTCTTTGGTCTCGAGGCCGTGGCCTCTGGCCGTGTCTATCTGAAAGGCGAGGACGTCACCGGCGCGACGACGCGCGCGCTGCTGCGTCGGGGGTTCTTCTATCTGCCGCCGGATCGTCGCGAAGAAGGGCTCGTCATGATGCGCAGCTGCCGCGAGAACATGTCGCTGCCGTCGCTGGACGTGCCGCCCTTTGGCCGCGGTCCGTTGCTCGACCGGGCCGGCGAGGCGCGTAAGGTCGCCGAACTCGGCGATCGGATGAACCTGCGACCGCGCCGCGTCGAGCGAGCGGTCGACCACTTCTCCGGCGGCAATCAGCAGAAGGTACTGCTGGCGAAATGCCTGACCCGCTCGGTCGATGTTTACGTCTTCGACGAACCGACCGTCGGCGTGGACGTCGGCACCCGCGCCGCCATCTATGCGTTCATCCGCGATTTGTGCGAGGCCGGCGCCGCCGTCGTCCTCATCTCGTCCGACCTGCCGGAGATCATAAATCTCGCCTGCCGGGCCTACGTCTTCTACCGCGGCCGCGTTCAGGCCGAACTCGTGGGCCATGAGATCACCGAGCAGAGCCTGCTGGCCCGTTTCTTCGAGAGGGAGGTGGCCTGATGGTCAGTCGAGACAGCGATATCGCCGCGCCGAAGCGCGACCTCGGCTATTGGATCAGGTTCTCCTTTGTCCGTCTCGGCATCCTCCCGATTCTTCTGATTGCCGCCGTCGTCATCTTCGCGCTGATGTCGGACAATTTTCTGACGGTGCGGAACCTGACGAACGTGGTTCGGCAATCGGTGTATTTGATGATCGTCTCGCTGGGCCAGATGTTCGCGCTTCTGACCGGCGGATTCGACCTGTCCGTCGGTACGATCCTGGCCATCACCTCCGTCGTCGGCGCGTCCGCGATGGCGTCTGCCTACGCGATGATGCCGGATGCGGTGGGGCTTGCCATTCTGATCGGCGTCCTCGCCGGCATCGCCGCCGGCGTGGCGGTCGGCCTGTGCAACGGCATCGGGGTTGCCCTTCTCGGCGTCTCGCCTTTCATCATGACTCTTGGCATGTCCTCGGTCGGATTCGGCATCGCGCTGTACCTGACCGGCGGCGTGCCGGTCTACGGCATGCCCGTCGAATTCGGAGAGATCTTCGGATTTGGAGAGCTGTTCGGCATTCCTGTGCCGGTCTATATCGCCGCACTACTCGCGATCCTGACCTATCTCTTCGTCAATTGGACCCGGCAGGGGCGCTACTTCTACGCGGTCGGCGGCAACATAAAGGCAGCGCGCCTGTCGGGCATCAACACCCGGGTGACGCTTTTCGTCACCTACGTGCTCTGTGCCCTGCTCACCAGCATCGCCGGCATGCTGCTGACCGCCCGGCTCGACACGGGCGAGGCGAACATCGGGGCCTCGATGCCGCTTGAATCCATCGCCGCCTGCGTGATCGCCGGCGTATCGCTGCGCGGCGGTGTCGGGCGTGTCGAGAACGTGGTGCTCGGCGCGCTGTTCATCGTGCTCGTTCAGAACGGGATGAATCTGGCGCGGATCGAATCCTATCTGCAGATCGTGGTGCTTGGCGGGCTCCTGATTCTGGCGGTGATCGCCGATCAGATCCGGCTTCGCTACATCGCCAGCGCGCGGGACTGAGGCGAGAGCATGGCACCGGTATGAAGGCCGTTGAACGCGCGGCGCGGCAAGAACGGAGTCGTTGAACCATGACATTCATCAACTGCGACATGGGGGAAGGCTTCTCGCTCTATCGGATGGGCGACGACGCGGCGCTCATGCCGCTCATATCGGTGGCGAACGTCGCCTGCGGCTTTCATGCCTCGGACTTCAACCATATGCGGGCGACGGTTCGCTTGGCCAAGAAGCACGGCGTCAAAGTCGGCGCGCATCCCTCGCTGCCGGATCTGCAGGGCTTCGGCCGACGGGAGATGCGGATACCGCGCGAGGAGCTCGCCAACTGCCTGATCTACCAGATCGGCGCATTGTGCGGATTCCTCAAGGCCGAGCAGATGGAGCTGAACCACATCAAGCCGCATGGTGCACTTTACGGCATGGCCGCACGGATGGAGGAGGTGGCGCATGCGGTGTGCGATGCCGCCGACGTCTTTCAGGTGCCGCTTATGGGCATGCCCGGCACATGCCACGAGACCGTCTACACGGCGCGCGGCCATCGCTTCATCGCCGAGTTCTACGCTGATCTGTCCTACGCCGGCGACGGAAGCCTGATCATCACCCGCGAGCACGATCCGGTAGACCCGCAGGAGGCCGCCGAACGGTCGCTGCGCGCGATCCGCGAGGGGAAGACGAGGGCCGTCGATGGGACCGATCTGCGCGTTCGAGCTGACGCGATCTGCGTGCATTCCGATACGCCGAACGCCGTGGCGGTCGCTCGCGCGGTGCACGACGCCGTGAAGCCATATCTGAACGCTTGAGTATCCGACAGGCCTTCGGGCCGTCTACGACGCAGGGGAACGATCAGGAGACGACGACGCATGGCCAACAAGCAGATTCTCTCGCCGCTTCCGGGAACCTTCTATCGCCGGCCGGCGCCGGACAAGCCGCCCTATAAGGAGCCCGGCGATCCGGTCGCCAAGGGCGAGGTCCTCGGTCTGGTCGAGGTCATGAAGAGCTTCTACGAGGTGAAATCCGACGTCGACGGCACGGTCGCACAGTTCCTGATCGAGAACGAGGCCGCCGTTCAGGCAGGCCAGCCGCTTGTCGAGATCGAGTCCTGACGCCGCGCGGAGCCATGGACATCCGGACCCTGTTTGTGGCCAACCGCGGCGAGATCGCGGTGCGCATCATTCGCGCGGCCCGTGAGCTCGGCATCGAGACCGTCCAGGCCTACAGCGCGGCTGACTCCGACTCGCTTGCCGTCAGGCTGGCGGACCGGGCGGTCGAAATCGGGCCGCCGCAGGCGGCCCGGTCCTACCTCAACATCGAGACCCTGGTAACGGCCGCGCGCGAGTCCGGGGCCGATGCCGTCCATCCGGGTTACGGTTTTCTCGCCGAGAACGCACGGTTCGCCGAGGCGGTTGAGGCGGCCGGTCTCGTCTTTGTCGGTCCGCGTGCCGACACCATTCGGATCATGGGCGACAAGGTCGCGGCCCGGGCGGCCGCCGCCAAGGCGGGCGTGCCGACCGTGCCGGGCAGCGATGGGCGCGTCGAGGACCTGGATAGGGGGCGCGCGATCGCGGCCGAGATCGGCTTCCCGGTCATGATCAAGGCCGCCGCCGGAGGCGGCGGGCGCGGCATCCGGATCGCCCATGATCCGCAGGAGTTCGATCACTTCTTTGCGCTGGCCCAGACGGAGGCGGAGTCGGCCTTCGGCGACGGCGGTCTGTATATCGAGAAGGTGATCGAGCGGGCCCGGCATATCGAGGTTCAGGTTCTCGGTGACGGCACCGATGTGGTGCACTGCTTCGAGCGTGAATGCTCGCTTCAGCGCCGGAGGCAGAAGCTCTGGGAGGAGGCTCCGTCGGCGGCGCTCGACGCAGATACCCGGGCCCGGCTCTGCGACTCGGCGGTGGCGCTGGCGCGATCCGTGACCTATCGCGGCGCCGGTACGCTCGAGTATCTCTACGACGATGCCAGCGGCGATTTCTTCTTCATCGAGATGAACACCCGCATCCAGGTCGAGCATCCGGTCACCGAATGGGTGACCGGCATCGATCTGGTGCGCGAGATGATCCGCGTTGCCGGCGGTGAGAAGCTGCGGCTGCGGCAGGAAGAGATCGGGATGCGCGGCCACGCAATCGAGGTGCGGATCAACGCGGAGGATCCGGCAAACGGCTTCTTTCCATGCCCCGGCCGGATCGAAGAGGTGCGCGTTCCCGGCGGGCCGGGCGTGCGTTTCGACACGCTCCTCTATCCCGGCTATGCGATCCCGCCGTTCTATGACTCGCTGCTGGGGAAGCTGATCGTCTGGGGCGAGGACCGCGGCCACGCCATCGACCGGCTCAGGCGCGCCCTGCGCGAACTCGAAATCTCCGGTGTGAAGACCACTGCGCCGCTCTATGCCGAACTTGCCGACGACAGCGATGTTCGCGTGGGCGCCGTTCACACCCGCTGGCTCGAGCGCTGGCTCGAACTGAATGGATCCCGACTGGCCTGAAGGGGGGCACGCGACCAATGAAGACCAGATATTCCTTCGGCGGCGATGAGCATATCTTCGTCGAGGTGGACGAGGAGATGTCGCTCGAGGCGTTCTTCAAGAGCCTGTCGCTGACCAATGCGGTTCGCGACGCCGGCATCAAGGGGGTGACCGAGATCTGCCCGGCCAATGCGTCGCTCCAGGTCAAGTTCGACCCGGACGTCATCAGCCCCGACGACATGCTCGCCGAGCTCAAGCGGCTCGAAACTGCCGCCGACAAGGCCGAATCGCGGATCAGGACACGGATCATCGAGGTCCCGGTCTTCTACCGCGATCCGTGGACGACCGAGACGCTGATGCGGTTCCGCGAGCGCCATCAGGACCCGAACTCGACCGATATCGAGTATGCGGCACGGATCAACGGCTACGCGTCGGTCGAGGATTTCATCGCGGCGCATTCCGGTTCGCCCTGGTTCGTCTCCATGGTCGGGTTCGTCGCCGGCCTGCCGTTCCTCTATCAGATGGTCGACCGCAGCCGGCAGATCGAGGTGCCGAAATATCTCAGGCCGCGCACGGATACGCCGAAGCTGACCGTCGGAATCGGCGGCTGCTTCGGCTGCATCTATTCGGTGCGCGGGGCCGGCGGGTACCAGATGTTCGGCATCACGCCCATGCCGATCTACGACCCGAAGCAGGAGATCAGCTATCTCAGGGATTTCATGGTCTTCTTCAGGCCGGGCGACATCGTGAAATGGAAACCGATCGACCGGGATGCCTACGACGCGGCGGTTGCGGAAGTCGAGGCCAACCGTTTCATGCCGCGCGTCCGCGAGGTGACCTTCGATCTCGACGAATTCAACAAGGACATAGACGGCTACAACCGCAAGCTTGAGGAGGCCCTCTATGGGAATTAAGGTGATCGCTCCGGGGCTCGCCACCACGGTCCAGGATCTCGGCCGACCGGGCTACTATCATCTCGGCATTCCGCTGTCCGGCGCCATGGACCGCTTCGCCTTGCGCGTCGCCAACATGCTGGTCGGCAACGACGAGGGCGCGGCGTGCCTGGAATGCGTCTTCATGGGGCCGGAACTCGAGTTTGCGCGCGACGCGACGGTCGCCGTGACGGGGGCCGAGATGACGCCCAAAGTCGATGGCGAACCGCGCGAGACCTGGACGTCCTTCACGATCAAGGCCGGCCAAACGCTGTCCTTCGATTTCCTGAAGGCGGGTGCGCGTGCCTATCTCGCGGTCTCCGGCGGCATCGATGTGCCGGTTGTTCTTGGCAGCCGGTCCACCTACGCGCTGGGCGGGCTCGGGGGCCATGAGGGCCGGCCCTTGCAGGCCGGCGATGTGCTGCCGGTCGGGCGGGGGGGCGGCAGCAAAGAAGGCCGCACCGTGCCGTTGGCGTTACGGCGGATGCCCGGCAGCCCGGCGGAGTTGCGGGTGATCCCGGGCCTGTACTGGCACCGGATCACCGAGGCGTCGGGCCGCAACTTCTTCGCCGACAGCTGGAAGGTGGCGCCCGAGGCCGATCGCATCGGTTATCGGTTCCGCAGCGGACGGCCACTGGAGTTCGTGCCGCGTAAGCAGCCCTTCGGCGCCGGCTCCGATCCTTCCAACATCGTCGATGCGTGCTATCCCTACGGGTCCATCCAGGTGCCGGGGGGCACCGAGCCGATCGTGCTCCATCGGGACGCGGTGTCCGGTGGCGGCTACTTCATGCTTGGGACGGTGATCTCTGCGGATATGGATCTGATCGGCCAGATGCAGCCGCACACCGAGACGCGGTTCGTCGAGGTCGATATGGCGGCGGCGCTGAAGGCCCGGAAGGAACGCAGAGCACTGCTCGACAAGGTTCGGGCGGCACTCGACTGAAACGCCAACGCCAAGAGGGCTTTGATCCGGCGGCACAGCCGGCGGATGCGCGCGCCGCGAGATGCTTGGACAATGGGAAGGGGAGATCCGTGATATGAGCGTTGTGGAGTCACGAATGCCGACACTGGCGGGAACCTTGTGGCCGGCGGAAGGGGGCGCTGGCCTGATGCGCGGCATCGTGCTGGCGGCGATCGGCACGGCGCTGCTGACGTTGTCGGCCAAGGTGCAGGTGCCGTTCTGGCCGGTGCCGATGACCATGCAGACCTTCGTGGTCCTGGTGCTCGGCGCGGCCTATGGCCCGCGCTTGGCCGGGGCGACCGTCGGATTCTATCTGGCCCAGGGCGCCATCGGTCTGCCGGTCTTTGCCACGGGCGGCGGTCTTGCCTACATGGCCGGCCCGACCGGCGGCTATCTTGCCGGCTTTCTCGTGGCCGCGGTTGTGGCCGGCCTCCTCGCGGAGCGCGGCTTCGATCGGCGCTGGTCCACGGCACTCCTGACGTTCCTCATCGCCGATGCGCTGCTGTTCGCCCTTGGCGTCGGCTGGCTCGCCGGTCTGATCGGGGCCGCCGAGGCGGTTTCGGTCGGCCTGCTGCCGTTCCTCCCGGCCGAGGCCCTTAAGATCGCGCTGGCCATGGCCGTCCTGCCGCTCACCTGGAAAGCGGTCGGTCGCGGTGCCTAGCGACAGGCACTCGGGGTGCGAGGATGCGGATAATCGGAGGAGATCGGGTCAGTCGACTTCCTTGGCATAGTGGCGCGGAAACGCGATTCGAGATGGTTGCTCGTTCTCACGACCATTGAAAGACTGGCTGGGATGGGTGTCCGCCGGCCTTCGCACCCAAACCGCATCCCATCCAGAGCAGCCAAGATAGCAGGGCCCCCGGCCAGAGATGGTCGGGGGCTTTGCGTATCCGTGCCGGCAACCCGCGCAGGACCTCGACCATCACCAGCCTCAGCCCCGGATCCGCCAGGGTCCGTGGGTGAACGACGCCGAGATTGCGCCACCCTCCCCAAGGAATGCGCGAGCCGTGGCTCTGCTGTCTCCATGGAACCATGCCCCGGCATATATTGATTAGAGGGAGCGTCGCATGTCGAAGAGCTACGGACCGATCACGGGTTTGGCCGGGGGCCTTCTCCCGCTCGCGACGTCAGCGGTTGCGCAGCCCTACGCCGACGGGCCGGCCGCCTGGCATTACGGCTGGAGCTGGGGGCATATGATCTTCGGCATGCTGATGATGACCCTCTTCTGGGGCGGCGTCATCGCCGCGATCGTGCTGCTCGTGCGATGGCTTGGGAGCGGGGGCCCAAATGCCGGCCCGACGGCACCTTCCCAGAACCGGGCGCTCGACATCCTGAAGGAGCGCTTCGCCCGTGGTGAAATCGATCGGGAGGAATTCGAGGAACGCAAACGCCTCCTGAGCGACTGAGCGCGTGAGCTGATATCTCGGGAAAGAACCTGACCCATGGCGCCTTCGCATCACGACCACGGGCTTCCGGGCGACGAAGACCGCGCCCGACAGGCGGAAATCGCCACCGCAGCGCGGCACGGCCACGCCGAGACCGAGGCGGGCGGGCACGCTCATGGCGGCGCTCACGACCACGCGGCCATGATCGCCGACTTTCGGCGGCGGTTCTGGGTCTGCGCCGTTCTCACGATCCCGATCCTGGCGCTGTCGCCGATGATCCAGGTCTGGCTCGGGCTAGAGAGGGTGCTCGCCTTCGCCGGCCAGGGCTACGTGGTGCTTGCCCTGTCCTCCGTCGTCTTCTTCTACGGCGGCTGGCCGTTCCTGACCGGACTCGTTGGCGAGCTGAAGAGTCGCCGGCCGGGCATGATGACCCTGATCTCGCTGGCCATCACCGTCGCCTACGGCTACTCCGCCGCCGTCGTCCTGCTGGCCCTGTGGGGCGAACCCTTCTTCTGGGAGCTGGCGACGCTGATCGACGTGATGCTGCTTGGCCATTGGATCGAGATGCGCGCGGTCCTGGGGGCTTCCGGAGCCCTCGAGGCGCTGGTCAAGCTGTTGCCCGCGACCGCGCACCGGCTGACGGAGCGCGGCGACACGGAAGAGGTGCCGGTGGCCGACCTCAAGCCGGGCGATCGCGTGCTGGTCAGGCCCGGCGAGAAGGTCCCGACCGATGGCGTCATCGTGGCGGGGCATTCGAGCTTCAACGAGTCCATGCTGACCGGCGAGTCGCGTCCGGTCGAAAAGGGCGAGGGCGCGGAGGCGGTTGGCGGCGCGGTCAACGGCGAGGGCGCGGTCACGCTCGAGGTGCGCAAGACGGGCGACCAGACCTATCTCAGCCAGGTCATCGAGATGGTGCGCCAGGCCCAGGCGACGCGCTCGCGCACCCAGGACCTGGCCAACCGGGCCGCGTCGTGGCTGACCTATATCGCGCTGGGCGCCGGCGCCGCGACCCTGACGGTCTGGCTCGTTTTCGGGGCCGGCTTCGAGTTTGCGCTGGCCCGCTCAGTCACGGTCATGGTCATCGCTTGTCCGCACGCGCTTGGGCTTGCGGTCCCGCTGGTCGTGGCGGTGAGCACCCGGCTGACGGCCCAGAACGGGCTGCTGATCCGTGACCGGGCCGCCTTCGAGCGGGCGCGCAACCTGAACGCGGTGATCTTCGACAAGACGGGCACGCTGACCGAGGGCCGCTTCGGCGTGTCCGACATCGTGCCGCGGGGCGGGGCGAGCGAGGACGAGGTTCTGGCCTGGGCCGCGGCGCTCGAGAGCCGGTCGGAGCACCCGATCGCGCAAGGGATCGTGCGCAGCGCCGCCGAGCGAGGCCTGCCGCTCAAGCCGGTCGAGCGCTTCCGGAACCTGACGGGCCGCGGCGCGGAGGCGATCGTCGAGGGGCAGGACATCAAGGTCGTGAGTCCCGGTTACCTACGCGAGCACGGCATCGATGAGGGCAACTCCCGCATCCGGCGGCTTGCCGAGCAGGGCAAGACGGTGGTTCATGTCCTGCGCGGCGGCGAGCCGATCGGCGCGATTGCCCTGGCCGACGTGATCCGGCCGGAGTCCTACGAAGCGGTCACGCGGCTGAAGGCGATGGGGCTTCAGATGATGATGCTTACGGGCGACGCGCAAGCCGTCGCCCGCACGGTCGCGGCCGAACTGGGCCTCGACGACTACTTCGCCGAGGTTTTGCCTGACCAGAAGGCGGCGAAGGTGCGTGCCGTCAAGGCGAAGGGGCTGAGCGTCGCCATGATCGGCGACGGCGTGAACGACGCCCCGGCGCTGGTCGAAGCGGATCTCGGCATCGCCATCGGCGCCGGCACGGACGTGGCGATCGAGTCCGCCGATGTCGTGCTGGTGCGCAGCAACCCGATGGACGTGTTCGCGATCCTGGCATTGTCGCGGGCGACCTATGGCAAGATGGTCCAGAACCTCCTCTGGGCGACCGGCTACAACGCCGTGGCCATCCCGCTGGCGGCCGGCATCGCCTCCGGCTGGGGCATCGTGCTGACGCCCGCGGCCGGGGCGGCTCTGATGTCGGCGAGCACGGTCATCGTCGCGATCAATGCCAAGCTGCTGGAGCGCGCCCGCCGCCTGGTCGCGGGTCCGGAGCCGAACGGCGTCACCCCGGTCAAGGCAGGAAGCTGACGTACGGAAGAACGATGCGGGTGCACTGCGGCAGCCTGGCCTCGATCGCACTCCGAAGCGGCCGCGCCGCGCGCAAGGAGGGTGCGGCGATCATGCGCGCGGATCTCCATTCCGGGAGTGGGGCCGGTCTTATCGTAGCCGTCACCTATGCACACAAGCGTCCGCCCTCCGGAGGCCGCCGTCAGGCGACCTGCCGTTCGACCGTGTAGCCTGCGTCCTCAATAGCGGCCTTGACGCGACCGGGCTCGGCGGTGCCACTTGCGCTGACCGAGACCAAGCCGGTCGCGAGGTCAACATCGACGGTCGCACCCGGGACCGCCTTCTGGACCGCGTTCTTCACCGTGCCGACGCAGTGATCACAGGTCATGCCCTCGACCTTGAAGCGCATGGCTGCCTCCATCTTGATTGCGGTGAACCGTCGGAAAGGTGGAGCTTCCCACCGTTGTAAGGTCAAGGGGCACTCAAGTTGCGCGCGTGGAATTCCGGTGAAGCGAGGCGACCGGGCCCGTTCACGAATTGGCCGGTGCTGTCCCGAACCTGCCCACGGGTCCCTCAACGGCGATTCCGGGCGTGGTGGACAGAGGCGGGGTTGGTGACGGACGCGATCCCGCCCGTGGCCGTTGGCGGTCACGTCCCGGGTTTGCGGGCCACGAGATCGACCAGGGCCGACATGCCGTGGTGGCCTTGTCCTTCGGAAATCACCGAATCATGTTCCTCGAGATGGAGGATCTCGAGGTCCCCAAAGGCGGCACGGAGCATCTCCGCGGTGTACATGTTCTCCGCATATGGCGGCCCGCCGGTCCCGTAGCCCAGCTGCTCGGGGCGGTAGCCCTGGAGCAGCAGCAGGCCGCCCGGCGCGAGCGTGCGTTTGATGCCCTCGAAGATGGCGGCGCGAAGCGCCGGGCCGGCGAACTGGATGAAGATCGCGGCGACGACGTCGAACCGCTCGGGCTCCCAGACCCAGTTTGCCAGATCGACCTCGCCGGTCTGAAGCGTAACCCCTCGCGCAGCGGCAAGATCGCGTGCCTTCTGCAGCGCGACCGGCGAGAAGTCGATCGAGAGCACGTCGATGCCCTGCTCGGCCAGCCAGACGCCATTGCGCCCCTCGCCGTCGGCGATGGCCAGGGCTCGCTGTCCGGGGTGCAGCAGATGCCGCTGCCGAACCAGGAAGGCGTTCGGCGTGGTGCCGAAGAGATAGTCCCTCGATGAAAACCGCTCGTTCCAGCGGTCGAGTTCCGGGTTCGTCGTCACATTTTGAGCTCCTGATCCGTTGCAGGTTACGCCGCCACAGGCGGATAGGCCACCCTCGACCTGACGGAAATCGGTGCGCCCCGGTGCGCTGGTGTCAGGGGCATCGTGAGCGGGTCGGGCCAGCAAGCACACGGGAGATGCGGGGCGGCCGGCACGATCCGTCCCTTGGCCGGCGCCAGCGACCACGCCGAAGGGACTTCAACCCCTTGACCTTCCCATGATGGGAAGCCCTACATCCTTGTGCATGCTTCGGAGACAAGGAGCCGGAAAGCATGTCCACGACCGATTTCGGAATGCCTCAAGCGGCGGAAGCCGCTGAGGGTCAGTCCGTCGGTGGTCCTCATGGCGGCCGCCTGTCGGTGCGCGTCGAGGGGATGAGCTGCGCCTCCTGCGTCGGTCGGGTGGAGAAGGCGATTCGCGCCGTGCCCGGCGTGGCGGACGCATCCGTGAATCTCGTGACCGGGCGCGCCGACGTGACCCTTGGGGAAGGGCGGGCTGACCCCGCGGCCATTGCGCGGGCGGTGGAGCAGGCCGGCTATACGGCCGCGATCGACACGGCCGATCTCAAGATCGAGGGGATGTCCTGCGCGAGCTGTGTCGCCCGGGTCGAGCGGGTGCTCGGGAAACTCCCCGGCGTTCTCGACGCGACCGTCAATCTCGCGACCGAACGGGCGAGGGTGCGCTACCTTGCCGGCGCGGTCAGCATCGATCAGTTCAAGGGTGCGGTGCGCGCGGCCGGGTATGAGGCGGTAGAGGCCGCGGACGGGCCGGACCGGGAAGACCGCGAGCGCGCGGCCCGGGACCGCGAGGTAAAGGACCTGCGGCGCAACATCATTGTTGCGGGTGCGTTTACGCTGCCGATCTTCGTCCTGGAGATGGGCGGGCATCTGGTGCCGGCCTTCCATCACAGGATTCTCGGTGCGCTCGGCGGGCGCCAGAATCTGTTCTACCTGCTCTTTGCGCTCGCCACGGTCGTCCAGTTCGGCGCGGGTCTGCGCTTCTACAGGACGGGCTGGCCGACCCTCCGGCGCGGCACTCCGGACATGAACGCGCTCGTGATGCTCGGCACGACGGCGGCCTATGGCTATTCGGTGGTCGCGACCTTCCTGCCCGATGTCCTTCCGGCGGGGACCGTCCACGTCTACTACGAGGCCTCGGCGGTGATCGTTACGCTGATCCTGATCGGCCGCTACCTGGAGGCACTCGCCAAGGGGCGCACCTCCGAGGCGATCCGACGGCTCATGGGTCTGCGGGCGAAGACCGCGCGCGTGCTCCGCGACGGCCGGGAGCTGGAGGTCGCGATCGACGCGGTCGTCCCTGGAGACACTGTCCTGGTGCGGCCCGGCGAGAAGGTGCCGGTTGACGGCGAAGTGCTGGACGGCTCGTCTTATGTCGACGAGTCGATGATCACCGGCGAGCCGGTGCCGGTCGAGAAGCAAGCGGGCGCCGAGGTCGTGGGCGGCACGATCAACAAGACCGGCAGCTTCACCTTCCGTGCCACCCGGGTCGGGTCCGACACCGTACTTGCGCAGATCGTCCGGATGGTGGAGGCGGCCCAGGGATCGAAGCTGCCGATCCAGGCGCTGGTCGATCGCGTGACCGCCTATTTCGTGCCGGCGGTGATCGGCCTTGCCGCGCTCACCTTCGGCCTGTGGCTTGTCTTCGGCCCCGATCCAGCGCTGACCTTTGCGCTGGTGAATGCGGTCGCCGTTCTGATCATCGCCTGCCCCTGTGCCATGGGCCTCGCCACGCCGACCTCGATCATGGTCGGCACCGGGAAAGCGGCCCAGATGGGTGTGCTCTTCCGGCGCGGCGAGGCCCTACAGACACTGCGGAGTGCCGAGGTCGTCGCGCTCGACAAGACCGGCACGCTGACAGAAGGGCGGCCGGAGCTGACCGACTTCGTCACCGCCCCGGGGTTCGACGAGGCCGAGGTTCTGGCGTTGTCTGCGGCGGTCGAGAGCCGGTCGGAGCATCCAATCGCCGAGGCCATCGTCCGCGCGGCCGAACAGCGCGGCCTGCATCCGGCGGCGAGGGTCGAGGCCTTTGCGGCCGAGCCGGGCTTCGGCGTCTCCGCCCGGGTCGAAGGCCGCTGGGTGACGATCGGTGCCGACCGCGCCATGGCCAAGCTCGGGCTCGGCGTCGATGTCTTTGCCGAGACGGCGGGCCGGCTCGCCGAACAGGGCAAGACTCCGCTCTACGCGGCCATCGATGGACGGCTTGCCGCCGTGATCGCGGTCGCCGATCCGATCAAGCCGACCACCCCGGCGGCGCTCGAGGCGTTGCATCGGCTCGGGCTCAAGGTTGCCATGATCACCGGCGACAACCGGCTTACGGCCGAGACCGTCGCGCGCCGGCTCGGCATCGACGAAGTCGTGGCCGAGGTCCTGCCCGAGGGCAAGGTCGAGGCGCTGACGCGGCTTCGGGGCGGCGGCCGGATCGTCGCCATGGTCGGCGACGGGATCAACGACGCGCCGGCGCTGGCGCAAGCCGATGTCGGTATCGCGATCGGCACTGGCACCGACGTCGCGATCGAAACGGCGGATGTGGTGCTGATGTCGGGCGACCTCCGCGGTGTCCCGAACGCGATCGCGCTGAGCCGGGCGACGATCCGGAACATCAAGCAGAACCTGTTCTGGGCCTTTGCCTATAATGCGAGCCTGATCCCGGTGGCGGCCGGGGCGCTCTACCCGGATTTTGGCATCCTGCTGTCACCGGTCGTCGCGGCCGGGGCGATGGCGCTATCCAGCGTCTTCGTGCTCTCCAACGCCTTGCGTCTGCGACGCTTCCGCCCAATTTTTCCGATGGAGACGGGCGAGGGGCGCCGGATGGTGAAGCCGGGTCGGGGAGCGCTCCCCGCCGCGGCGTGAAAGGGCCGGTGGCGGACGGTACGGTGACTATGAGGGTTCCATGAACATCGGCGAAGCATCGAGGGCGTCGGGCGTTTCGGCCAAGATGATCCGTTACTACGAGAGCATCGGCCTGATTCCGCCCGCCGGGCGGACGGAAGCCGGCTACCGGGTCTATACGGACCGGGACGTTCACACGCTCCGCTTCATCCGGCGGGCGCGCAGCCTCGGCTTCTCGGTCGAGCAGATGGCCGAGCTTCTGGCGCTCTGGCGGGACCGGAGCCGTGCCAGCGCCGACGTGAAACGGCTGGCCCTTCGTCACGTGGACGCGCTGAAGGCCAAGATCGCCGAGCTGGAGGCGATGGCGAGCACGCTGCAGCACCTCGCCGAGCATTGCCACGGCGACGATCGCCCGGAATGCCCGATTCTCGAGGAGCTCGCGGACGAAGCGGACGCCGCGGATGCTCCTGCGCCAACCCGCGAACGGCCGCCGCCGCGATTCGGCAGGGCCGGCGAGCAGCGGCGGCGCCGGCGCGCTGCCGGCGCCACGGCACCACGGGAACTTTGAACCGATCCGTCGCCTTGCGCGGCGGCAGTTCGGTTGCGAGAGGGCCCCGGGGCCGAATCGCAGCCGCCCGTTGCACTGCGTCGGCAATCTGCAGGATCGGTACGGGAGCCGCAACGCATCCGAACTCATCCCCGATGCAAGTTTGCGCCTCGCTGTGCCAGCGTTAAGCGGGCAGGGCGGCGATCGCCTCGACCTCGAACAGCATGCCGTCGAGCGCCAGGCGGGGGACCGGAATCAGCGTGCAGGTCGGTTTCGGCCCGGCGCCGAAGGATCGCTCGAGCTCCGAACCAAATATCCGCAGCTTCTCCTCCGTGTGATCGACCACGAGCACCGTGAGCTTGACGACATCGCGCGTCCTCGCGCCCGCGGCCTCCAGGGCGATCCGGAGATTGTTCAGCGCCTGGCGAACCTGTAGGCGGAAGTCGGCCGGAAGCTCACCGTTCTCGTTCTCGCCGCCTTGACCCGCAACGAAAGCCAGCCGTGCCCCGGCTGCGATCTGGGCGAGATGGGAATAACCATTCGCCGAGGGGTCATAGAGCCCGGCGGGGTTGGACAGGGAGAAGGATGATCTTTTGGCGTTTGTTGCACTTTGCATAAGTCTTTCTCCTTTGATGGTGGACTCGAAGACGCGGTCTCACCGCTCGGCGATGGGGGAGGCGACGGGCGTCATTCTTCCTGCGCTTCCCACGAACCCTAAGGCGAGGAGGACGAGAGACCCCGCCAGCCACAAGGCACCCGCAATCCCGGCGCCGTCGACGGCCAAGCCGCCGACGAACGCCCCGAGCGCGATCGACAGATTGAAAACGGTCACGAACAACGCCGTCGCCGCCTCCGTGGCCCGCGGCGCGGCCCTGATCATCCAGGTCTGCAAGGTCACCGACACGCCGCCATAGGCGAGGCCCCACAGGCCCATGAATGCAATGCCTTCAGCCACACCGCCGCCCAGGACCGGGAACAGCAGCATTGTCGCGGCCAGCGTTCCGATGATGAGGGTGGTGGTCCGGCGCAGATTCCTGTCGGCCGACAGGCCGGCCATGAAGTTGCCGGCGACGCCCGCGACGCCGTACAGGAACAACGCGCCGCCGATCCGGCCTACCTCGATCCCGGCGATCTGCTGCAGGACCGGGTCGGCAAAGGTGTAGGCGGTGAACTGGCCGGTAACGAGGAGAGCGGTGACAGCCAAGCCCGTGACGATGCCGGCATTGCGGAGCTGCCCGGCGAGCATATGGGGTGTCGGGGCCTGCGTGGCGGGAAGGCGGGGCAGCAGCATCACCAAGGCGACGAGGACCGCCAGGGCCAGGATACCAAGAGCCAGGAAAGCCCCGCGCCAGCCGCTCGAATCGCCGATCAGCGTTCCGGCCGGAACCCCGAGGACGGAGGCGGCGGCGACGCCGCCGAAGATGAGGGAGGTCGCCAGTCCGACGGACCTTTCCGGCACCAGCCGAACCGCGAGGCTGCCGGCGATCGCCCAGAAGCCGCCGATGCACAGGCCGACGACCGCGCGCGCAGCCAGGAGCGTCGGAAAGTTCGGAGCCGCCGCGGAGACCAGATTGGCCAAAGCCAGCAGGGTCATCAGCGCACAGAGGACGAGACGGCGATCCAGTCGGCCCGCGGCGATGGTCAGCAAAGGCGCAGCGATTGCCGCGATGATTCCGGGCGCCGTCACCATCAGGCCGGCCATACCGTCGGAAATGCGTTGCGCCGCGCCGATGCTGGTTAGCAGACCAACGGGCAGAAGCTCGGTGGTCATCAGGGTGAAGATCCCAAGAGCTACGGAAAGGACCGCAAGCCAGGTTTTCACGGTTGGCCGGTAGCCAGGTGGCGAGGTCATGGGGTGCTCCGTCGAAGAGGCGTAGACACCCCTTCGACGAATCACGCCCTTTGTCTGTGACGCGACGAGGCGAAACGTTGCCCGTCGTTTCGGTCAGGCCACTTGCGGCGATCCGTCGGTGTTGCCCGGGCAGGCCTCCTTCGGCGCTGCCCGAGCGAGTCAAGTGCGCGCTGTCGCAGGGCTCATTGCGAGAGCGCGCCGGCCGGTCGGCGGCGGATCGGCCCCGGACAAGCGGCGGGGCCGATCGGGCCGTCACGCGTTCCTAGGGGAAACGCTTGAACGCCTTGCTCTCATGCTTGGCGGAATGGGTGATGACGCCGACGACCACAAGGGCCACGAAAAGAAGAAAGAGCCCGATCAGCAAGGGCGAGTCGGCGAAGGTGAAGTAGGCTTCCACGCCGTCCCACGCGGAAATTGGACTGCCGTTCATGTCTGTCTCCTTGGGCTATTCGGCGGCAACGGGATGAGTCGAAGGCGTGTGCCCCTCCGGATAAGGCCGGACCGGGAGCTCGACAATGTCGAGCCCAGCCTTCTCCGCTCCCGCCGTGATGCGCAGAAGGCCGAAGGACTTGAGCACCAGCGAGCCGAGATAGCCCGGCACGAACCCGAGCAGCGCCATTACGGCGCCGCCGACCACCTGTCCGTACAAGCTCGAGTCCGGTCCGTTGGGGCTCGGGTAGCCGCTCGCGAAGATGCCGCACGCCACGAGGCTCCAGAGGCCCGCCGCGCCATGAACCGAGAAGGCGCCCACGGCGTCGTCGATCTGCAGCTTAAGCAGAACTTCCTGAACCTTTGGGATCAGGCAGCCACCGACGAAGCCGATCAGAAATGCGAGCGCCGGGTGGTAGACGTCGAGCCCGGCGGCGGCGGAAATGATCCCGGCAAGCGCCCCCGACATCATCCAGAACGGATCCCGGGTCATCAGGAAACAGCCGATGATGCCGCCAGCAAAGCCCATCAGGGTGTTGAACGCGAAGGCGGACAGGGTCGCCGGCTGCCCGTAGATGTTCACCCATTGCTCGCCGGTCATATAGATGATGCAGCCGCCGAGGAATCCGAAGAAGCCGACGATGATCATCATCAACCCGATGATGGTCATCGGCATCGAGTGGCCGAAGAGTTCTTGCGGAGTTCCGTCGACGGCAAAGCGCCCGATGCGCGGGCCAAGATTGATGAGAACGCCGAGCGCGAAGAACCCGGCGATCATATGAACCACGCCGGCCGCCCCAACGTCGTGATATCCGAGCGCGGTATGCAGCCAGCCTTCGGGATGCCATCCCCAGGACGCGGCCAGGATCCACAGGACGGACCCCAGCAGAATCGCGAGGATGCAAAAGGCGCTCAGCCGGATTCTCTCGATCACCGCGCCGGAGAGGATCGACGCTGTGGTGGCCGCGAACAGCGCGAACGCGGCCCAGAAGATGCCGGTGGCGTTGTCTGCCAGGTTGGGGCCCATCGTGTCGCTCCAGGGCAGCGCGGCATTGCCGGTCGCGCTCGGCACGAGGCCGCTCGGAAAGGCGACGTAGATCCACCAACCGAAAAGGAAGAATGTCGGAATGATGAAAGCGAAGGCCAGGATGTTCTTGACGCCGGAGGCCAGCGCGTTCTTCACCCGCGAGGCACCCATCTCATAGGCAAGGAAGCCCGCGTGGATGATGACCATCAGTGCTGTGCACCACCAATAGAAGATCTCCATGTTGATGGTGCCCGACATTGCGACGAGGCGCCGCAGCTCCTCGATCGAGGCTAAGGTATCGTTGTCCATGACGCCAGCTCCGCTCAGCCGTGACCGGCGGCGCGCGGCCGGCTCGGCCGCGCGATCGACAAATCGTGTTTCGAAGTCTTTCCGACGTGCATTGCTTACCTCCACTGCCCGAAGCGCTCAGGGATGCAGACGTGGATACGCAAGCGGCATGCCAATAGCGTTTGCCGGCGTCGGGGAGGCGAGCGGTCGCGAGGGCGCGAAGGGTGAAGCGATGGTAAGCCGACCGCGCGGTCCAGGCGCGACGCGCGGCACGCGGCTTGCACCGCAATGTCTTGTGATCCGGCCGCAGGACGTGCGCGATGCATGCTGGAAAGAGCTACGAAGAGACTTGTCCGCTGCATTCCTTTGCCCCACTGGTCTGCCTTCCGACGGCGGGGGCGCGGGTGTTCCGGGGGGCGGCCTTCACCCGGTGCACCGCGCCGACAAGGCCGTCGCGGGGGCAATACGCAACCGGACGTGCCGACGCGGCGCTCCGGGCCGTCTGTCGCTGCGATGCAATATCGGCCCTGTCGTTTATCGCGATGGGTCCTCAATGTGCAGCACGGGCCCGTCGCATGTCCGGCCAAAAACGCCCAAAAAATGGGCATTACGGCCAAATATGCGCCATCAAAATGACATGAATTCAGTGTTGATAAAAAAAGCGGCAGTGAAGTCCGAAAGGACTTGTTTTGCCGCACTGCAACATGTCATGATGATGGTTGTTGGCGGCGGCTGAGGCCTTCATTCGCCAGCGTCCCAGCCGCCGTCAATGTTTCCTCCCCCGACTTCGGCCACGCCGCCAAAAGCGGCGTGGCTTCTTTTTCTTTCGGGTCTTTCACTTTACACGATCGACGTCGCCCAGCCGAGTGGAATCTCTTTCGACGGTCCGTGTCGCCGCCTCCCAAACAGCGCGGTCGCCGGAGGGCATGTCAACAACTTCGCTCGCCGCAGGCTGTGTTTGTCGCGTATTGGCGGATCGAGCCTGCCCGCCAGACCGTCCGGCGAAAGGCCTCAGAATGGCAGCGCGAAGGCGACGGACAGGACGAGAAGAACGGCAAAGCTTATGTTTATGGCCCGGTTTGTCCGGGGATCTCGAAAGAGGCGCGTAACGGCCGTTCCGGCGAGGAGCCACGCAAAGTTGACCATCGTGATGATTGCGACCAAAACGACCATCTTTGCCGCCGCGTCCAACTCGAGACGCCCTCTTACCAAGACGAATCCGGAGAACAGGGCCGCCATGGCGGCGTATCCTTTGGGGTTGATGAGCGACAGAACAATGCCGGCGGCGAGCGACGGCTCACGGCACCGTCCGGTCGCCTCGGCCAAGGGCGGGGCGGTGGCGATGCGAAAGGCGAGATAGGCAAAGTACGCGGCCGCCGAGGCGGTCACGACGGGCATTACGCCCGGCAGGGCCAGGAGGACGCCCACCACGCCGGTCGCGGTGATCGCCATCACAACGATCATGCCGATGATGATGCCGATCATGTAGCCAAGACCGCGGCGGGCGCCGAAGGCCGCGCCCGTGGCGGCGAGGCTCAACGTGGCCGGGCCGGGGCTCCCGGCGAGCGCGAACCCGGCCAGAACGAAACCAAGCAGCCCTTCCACGCCGAGTCTCTCCCTGTTCAACAGGCATGGCGTTTCGATATTGAAGCGCTTGGCGTCTTTTCTGAGCGAGGGCGCGGCCGTCTGTCTTGAACATTGTGCGGCGTTGAACTCGTGCTCGCGTTGCGGGCTCGTGGGGCCGTGACCAAACGCGTGGGGCGTGGCTATGTTGCCGTACCGCTGTCGATCACCTCGACTTCGTAAGTCATCTCTGCCGTCTTGGCGATCATCGCCGAGGCGGAACAGTACTTGTCGGCGGAGAGTTGCACCGCGCGCTCCACCTTTGCGCGGTCAAGGCCGCGGCCGGTGACGACATAGCGCAGGTGGACGCGGGTGAATACCCTGGGTTCCGTTTCTGCCCGGTCCGCGTCCAGCTCGACGACGCAGTCCTCGATGCGCTCGCGCCCCTTCTCAAGGATGTGGACGACGTCGAAGGCGCTACAACCGCCGAGGCCAATGAGCACGAGTTCCATGGGCGAGGGGGCAATGCTGCCGCCATCGGGACCGCCGCCGGAGCCGAGCACGATGCTGTGGCCGGTACCGGATTGCCCAACAAAGATTCGGTTCTCGACCCATTTGATGCGTGCTTTCATGGCATCCTTCTCCGGATTTGCTGAATATGACGGCCGCTCTGAACCGCGGCGTCTGGACGACGGATGCCCTCGGAACGCAACCGGGGCCGATACCGCGGCACGGCCGGCCGCCACGATAGCCGGAGGCGAGGGAGGCGTCGAGCGCCGGCTTTGACGCCGTGGCCGCCTGAACCTCCGCGCTTGGCTCGCCCTGAGCCGGAAACACGGCGGACGGCCTCGAAGGGGACACCACTTCCTCCCGACCGGGGACCGGTGCGACCGTCAGGGCTCACGCTCCGGCTGACGGTCACGGTCCAGTGAAATGCCACTTATAGAAGTCCTTGCTCCTTCAGGTAGTTCGTTGCGACCTCCTCGATCGATTTCTTCTTCACATCGACTTCGCCGTTCAGGCGCTGCATCGTCGCGTCGTCGAGCCTGGTCGACACCGATTCCAGGATCTCCTTGAGCTCCGGGTACTTTTCCAGCGTGTCCTGGCGCACCACGGGCACGAGGGCGTAGTTGGGGAAGAAGTTCTTGTCGTCCTTGAGCAGCGTCAGGTCCATGGCCGCGATCCGTCCATCGGTCGCCCCGACGACCGCCACATCCACATTGCCGCTCGACAGCGCGTTATAGACCAGACCGACCTCCATCGGCTTGACGTTGGCGCGGCCGGCCTCGAAATCATAGATCTTCTGAAGGCCCAGCAGGCCGTCCTCCCGCTTTACGAACTCCGCCGTCGCCGCCATAACGACGGGCTTTCCCGCGCGGTACGCCGCCGCGAGGTCGGACAGCGTGGTCATCCCGTCGGTGTTCGGATTGTTCTTCCGGATCGCCAGCGCATAGGTGTTGTTGGCGCCGGACGGCGCCAGCCAGACAAGACCTTTGGCGCCATCCAGTTCCTTGACTCGCTTGTAGGTCTCTTCCGGCGACAAGATCTCCGTGACCTTGTTGAAGGTCACGAGCGAGGTTCCGGTGTACTCCCAGTAGAGGTCGACCGCCCCGTTCTCCAGGGCGGCGCGAACGACCGTCGACCCCATGCCGTCCGACTTCTCGACGTCGAAGCCTTTCGCCTCGAGCAGCTGCCTCGTCATCTCGGCAAGAACGTATTGTTCCGTGAAGTCTTTGCCGCCGACGGTCACTTCGGCGGCCGAAAGATTGCCGATGACGCCGAGACTCACGGCGATCGTCAGAAGGGCGCGTTTAAGTGGTGAGAATCGAGCCATATGTTCCTCCCGTCCGGTTGGTTGTGGCTGTCGGCTTCGGCGCAGGCGGGTATTTCCTGCCTGCGAATAGGTGGGTGCCGCCCCGAGCGGCGCGATGCGCCCTTGGCCTGGGGCACTCGCGAGCCAATTGCCCTGAGCGCGGCCGAGATCGCCGGCGGCTTGGTTCCGCCGGCGATCTCTCACCCAGGACGGGCGTCGTTCAAAGGAGGCCCTGCTCCTTCAGGTAGCCTGCTGCGACCTCCTCGATCGACTTCCTGTGCACGTCAACTTCGCCGTTCAGGCGCTGCATCGTCGCGTCGTCGAGCCTGGTCGACACCGATTCCAGGATCTCCTTGAGCTCCGGGTACTTTTCCAGCGTGTCCTGGCGCACCACGGGCACGAGGGCGTAGTTGGGGAAGAAGTTCTTGTCGTCCTTGAGCAGCGTCAGGCCCATGGCCGCGATCAGGCCGTCGGTCGCCTGGGCGGAAACGACATCCACGTCGCCGTTCGCGAGCGCGTTGTAGGCCAGGCCGAGATCCATCGGCTTGATGTTGGCGCGGCCGACCTCGAAGCCATAAACCTCCTGAAGCCCCAAGAGCCCGTCTTTTCGTTTCGGAAACTCCGCGGTCGTGGCCATGATCAGCTGCTCGCCTTTCTTGTACGCGGCCGCAAGGTCGGAGATCGTCTCCATTCCATCCGTCTTCGGATTGCCCTTGCGGACCGCCATGGCGTAGGTGTTGTTCGCCGTCGAGGGGGCGAGCCAGACGAGACCCTTCGCGCCGTCGAGCTCCTTGACCCGCTGGTAGGTTTCCTCCGGCGAAAGCTTCTCGGTCACCTTGTTGAAGGTCACGAGCGAGGTCCCGGTGTACTCCCAATAGAGGTCGACCGCCCCGTTCTCCAGGGCGGATCGGACGACGGTCGTCCCCATGCCGTCCGACTTCTCGACGTCATAGCCCTTCGCCTCGAGCAGCTGCCTCGTCATCTCGGCAAGGATCAGCTGTTCCGTGAAGTTCTTGCCGCCGACGGTCAGTTCGGCGGCGGACAGATTGCCGGCTGCCCCTAGGATTACGGCGATGGCGAGCAGGGCGCGTCTGAAGGGTATGAAAATGGGCATCTGTTCCTCCTGTCAGGTCGTTTCTATCCAGCTTGGCGCAGCGGATTTATCCCCCGCGGCACGAGGTAGAACTGCAGCTTGCTTACGAAGAAGTCGGTCGCGACCGCGAGCAGCGCGGTCGGAATCGCCCCGGCCAGCATCATCGGCAAATCGTTGAGGGCGATCCCCGTGAAGATCAGCTCGCCGAGACCGCCGGCACCGATGAGAAACGCCAAAGGGGCCGACCCCACGCAGATCGTCAGGGCCGTGCGGATGCCGGCGATGATCGCGAACAGGGCGTTGGGCAACTCGACGCGCCAGAGGATCTGGCCGGGAGTCATCCCCATGCCGCGCGCCGCCTCGAGCAGATGCGCGGGAATTCCCTTCAGCCCGGTATAGGTGTTTCGCACGATGGGCAGCAGCGTAGCGAGCCACAAGCCGAACACGGCTGGAACGGTGCCGATGCCGAGCACCACCATGCTGAGCGCCATGACGGCGAGCGTCGGAATCGTCGCGCCAAGATTGAACGTCTGGAGGATGAGCTCCGACACGCGCCTGAAGACCGCGCGGGACAACACGACGCCGGCCGGAATCCCCGTCAGGATTGCCAACCCGCCGGCCCAGGCAACGAGCTCAAGATGTTGCCGCGTCAGATAGATGATGTCTTCCTGATAGATGAGGATCTCTTCAAAGATCCGCGGAGACAGCAGCCACGCCGCGATGGCGATGACCGCAAGGGGTATCGCGACGCCGCGCCGTTTCCACAGCCATACGGCAAGCAGAGGTGCGCCGCCCACAACTGCGCGCGACGCTTGTTGCGCACCGGAGGTCATGTCCTCGCCTCGGGGATCGCCAGGTGCCGCGAGATCGCCTGAAAGGTGAGAACCCCTCTCACCGTGCCGTCGCCATCGACGCATGGAACAACGGAGAGGTTATGAGCGAACATCGTCGAGACGGCCGCCCGAAGATCATCTTCGATCGCAACCGCCGCGTTGACGGCCACACAATGCTCGCGGACGCTTCCGCCGCCATTCGCAACCGCGCTTTCCGAGACGATGCCGCGCGGGCGCCCTTGTGCATCCACCACGACCATGGCCGGCAAGCCCGAAGCCGCCATGAGCTCGCGCCCCTGGGCGAGCGAATCTTCGACCGACAGCAGGACCGCGTCCGTCTGCATGACGTCGCGAACGCGCAGAATCCGGAGCCGCTTCAGCGCGCGATCCGTGCCGAGGAAGCTCTCGACGAACGGACTGGACGGGTTCGCGAGGAGCCGGTCGGGCGTGGCGAACTGCTCCAACCGTCCGGCGCGGAAGATGGCGATCCTGTCGGCCATCTTCACCGCTTCGTCGAGGTCGTGAGAGACGAAGATGATCGTCTTCTTGAGGGCCGCCTGCATGCGGAGAAATTCGTCCTGGATCGCCTCGCGGTTGATCGGATCGATGGCCCCGAACGGTTCGTCCATCAGCATCACGGGCGGGTCGGCGGCGAGCGCGCGGATCACGCCGACGCGTTGCTGCTGCCCGCCGGACAGCTCATTGGGATAGCGGTTCATGAAGACCGCCGGGTCCATCGCCACCATTTCAAGAAGCTCGGCGGCGCGCTGGCGCGATTTCCTGCGGTCCCAGCCTAGGAGGTCGGGGACGACACAGATGTTGTCTCCGATGGTCTTGTTGGGAAACAGGCCGATCTGCTGAATCACATAGCCGATCGACCGGCGCAGCTCGACCGGATCGACCTTGCTGGTGTCGCGGCCGTCGACCCAGATCTCGCCGCTGGTCGGCTGGACCAAGCGGTTGATCATCTTCATGGTCGTGGTCTTGCCGCAACCCGACGGGCCGAGGAGAACGCAGATCTGCCCCCGCTCGATCTCGAGGCTGACATCGTCGACCGCGGTGATCGGTCCGGAGGGTGTATCGAAGACCTTCGTGACGCGATCGAGACGGATCATCCGGTGACCTCCCGGGCAAGGCCTCGGGGCGTGACGCGCTTCTGAACGTAGGCCAGCGCGAGATCGGCAACGATGGCGAGCAGCGAGACGCTGACCGCGCCGGTGATCAACTGCCGTGGGTCCGACTGGCTTATGCCTCGCGAAATGAAGGTGCCAAGACCGCCGGCGCCGATATAGGCGGCGATCGCCGTGATGCCGATGTTCATCACGACGGCAATGCGTATGCCCGCCAGGATCAGCGGCGCGGCCAGCGGGATCTCAACTTCCCAAAGCCGCTGGCGGGCGCTCATGCCCATTCCGATTGCCGCTTCGCGGATCGTCGGATCGACATCGGTGATGGCGGCGTATGTGTTTCGGATGATCGGGAGCTGCGCGTAAAGGACCACGGCGATCATGGCCGGCAGGTAGCCGATGCCGTGGCCGATCGGCGACAGCAGCGGAATCATCAGGCCGAAGAGGGCAATCGATGGAACGGTCATCATCATCGAGGCCGCATAGAGAACCATATCCGCCGCGCGCTTCGACTGGGTGATCGCGATGCCGATCGGCACGGCGGTAAGGATCGCGATGGCCACCGCAACGAAGACGATCGATATGTGCTCGATCGCGCGCTCGCCGATCAGGCCCAAATTGTCATGGATGAATTTGATCGTTTCCATGATGGCCGGCTTCGCTCACGGTCAAAGGCCGTTGAAGAGTTCCGTCGCGTTCTCGAAGGTGAAGCGAAGCGGGACCGGCGTCTCGGTCATCCATGCCTCGATGGTCTCGCCGGCCATCAGGCGGCATGCGCCGGCGGTGTCCGTCACCGCGCCGCCATAGAGCCGGTTCGCCAGGTTGAGGATACCGGTCTGGTGCATGGCGACCGTGCCGCTGCCGCAGGCATCCTTGACCAGGATGACCCTGAAGCCGAGGTCGATCGCGTCCTTGACGGTTGCGTCCACGCAGGCCTCGGTCCAGACCCCGGCGACGATCAGCCACTCGACCCCGCGCGATCGGAGCTGATGCGACAAGTCACCGGCACCGAAGGCGCTGGCTTGTGACTTGATCACGAGCGGCTCGTCGCCCGAAGGCGCGACCTCCGGACAGACCGCCGACAGCGGATCGCTTATGTCGCTGAAGGCCGACTTCCCATCGGGCATGACGGGATGGAACGGGCGCGCGGTTCCGGCGGCGAGGTCCACGACGTAGGCGCAGTGATAGAGCGGAATGCCGTTGAGCCGCGCGGCCCGTTGCAGCCTTTGGACATTGGCGATCACCTTGTCGAAGCCCTCGACCAGATAGCGCTTGTCCCGTCGATGCTCCTCCTGCAAGTCGATGAAGATCCCGGCCGTCTTGGTCCGCGGGATGGTCAGCGCCCGCTTCATTCACACGTGCCCGTCCAACAGTTCGTCTTCGTAGGGGAAGCGGGAGAAGAGTTCGACCCCCGTGTCGGTGATCAGGATCTGGTCTTCCAGCTTGACGCCTTCGCTTCCACCCTTCTCACCGATGTAGCTTTCGACGCTCACGACCATCCCGGGCAGGAGATGTCCGTCACGCCCGTAGGTCTCATAGTCCATCGCGTGGGCGATGAACGGCGTTTCGCCATGCATGCCGACCCCGTGCATGACCGAGGTGTAGCGCTGTTCCACGAAGCGCTCGGGAATCTTCCATGCCTTTTCCGCGATCTCGCGGAAGGCCATGCCGGGCTTGACGATTCCGATGTTGTGCTGCACCTGGTCATACGCCATCCGGTACAGCATCTTCTGATAGGCGGTCGGCTTGCCCGGGCCGCACCGGAAGGTCCGGGAGAAGTCCGAGAAGTATCCGTAGCAGCCGATCGTGTCCGTATCGAGCGCGACCAGTTCCCCGGGCCTCACCTTGCGGCCGCTCGCCTCGTTGAACCACGGATTCGTTCTCTGCCCGGAGCTGAGGAGGCGCGTCTCGATGAACTCACCGCCCTGTCGAATGACCTCGTGGTACATGATCGCGAAGAGCTCGTTCTCGGAAACGCCCGGTTTGATGGCATCGCGGACTGCCGCGACCGCGGCTTCGGCTCCGGCCATGCTGGCCTGAAGGCATTTGATTTCCTCGGGGGTCTTGACCGCGCGCACGGCCAGGATCTCGCCCTGGCAATCCTTCACGGTACAGCCGTGCTTCTCGAGAGCGAGGGCATGCAGGTGACTGCAGCGATCGAGGCCGATCTTCATCGATCCGCGGCCGTGAGTCTTCAGGAGGTCGGCGATCTCAGCCGCGAAGGCGCCCGCGGTTTCGTCGTCGCGGCCCGATACGGACGACCAAACGAGCTTCGAGGGACGGGCCTCATCGACGGTGTCGAGAACCGTCGAGACGTGGTAGCTCTGTGGGTACTCGAACAGAACGATCGGGCCTTCGGTCGGAACGAAGAAATAGCGCGTCGAATTGCGTAGAAAATACCCGAACATATTGCGCGAGCCGGTGGCGTAGCGCTGGTTGTAGGGATCGAACAGGACGACGGCGCCGTAGTCCTCCTTTGCCATCCATTCCCGCAGCCTGGCCAAGCGTCCTTTCCGCAACGCCTCCGCATCGATGAAGGACGGCTCCGTATCCGAAAGCCACATGCCGCCGGCGGGATCCCGCATCGACGGATGACGCATCCTGTCGGCGAAGTTTACGTCGTCAATCTTGTGTGGATCGAAAAGGACCATGCTCATTGGTTCGCTCCCTTGAGTTCACCAAAGGATGCATGAACCAGGGCACAGAAAATGTGCGAAAATCCGCGTATGATGTGCGAAAATCCGCAAACGGCGGGTCGATCAGCGTGTACGCACCTGGCGGGGCGGGTGGCCGTATTGCTGCCGAAATGCGCGCGAGAAGCTGGAGACGCTCCAGAAGCCGCAGGCCAGGGCCACGTCGCGGATCGACAGGCTTGAGTGCGCAAGCAGGTCCCGCGCGCGCCTCAGCCGCAAGGTCCGGTAATAAGAGGCCGGCGAGACACCCAGCTGCGCGCGGAAAGCCCGTTCGAGCTTGTCCGCGGAGACCCGAAGCCGGGCCGCGAGCTCGGCAATGCTCAGGCGGTCTTCGACCGCATCCTCCATGATCGCGATCGCCGACAGGACGAGCTCGTCGCGGATGCCGGTGCGGAGCCGGAGGGGCATCATCTTCCTGTCCACGCTCGAACGCAGCGGGCTGTGAACGAACCACTCGGCGACGCCCGCCGCGAGCTCGGCGCCGTAATCCCTCGCAATGAGGTCGAGCATCATATCCAGGCTGCCGATGCCGCCGGCCGACGTGAAACGCTTTCGGTCAAGGACATAGAGGTCGCGCCTGAGCTCGATGTCGGGAAAGGCCTCCTCGAAGGCGGGCTGGCTCGTCCAGTGCAGCGTGCAGGCGTGACCATCGAGAAGCCCGGCGCGAGCGAGGATGAACGCTGCATCGGCCACGGCCCCGAGCTCGGCGCCGAAGCGCAGATTGCGCCGGATCCAGACCAGCGCGTCCTCGGCGATGATGCGGTCGGCGTCGCCTCCGGAGCACAGGACGATCCGGTCGACCACGGGCGCGTCGCGAACGGAGTGGTTCGGTTCGACTCCCACGCCGTTGGATGCGACGACTTTGTCGTTCGTCAGCCCGACGATCGTCCAGGAATAGCAAGCCCGTCCTGAAAGTACGTTCGCGGCGCGCAAGGGCTCGATGACCGAGCTGAACGCCATCATGGGGAAGCCGGGAAAGACAAGGACCGCGAATCGCACAGGGCTATGCGGCGATGGGCCCGCCGTGTCCGGCACGGCCCGTATTGTGTGATCTCTGGTCATACGCTATCAACCGCGCCCGACACGCGCAAACAATCGATCCTTCTCGCCTGTGGTCGAGTTGGTCAACCCCAGCCGCAACCTCCGAAGCAGTTCAGGTGCGAAGAATGGAACCCGCCAACACAGCCGAGCCATCCTGGGCGTACTCGGACCCCGCGACACTGCGTGCGCATCATTTGGCCGATGCTCTGGAAAAGGAAGGCCCCCCGGCCGAAGGGGTGCGGGAGGAGGATCTGCCGCCTGAGGGCGTCTTTCAAGGTGGCTTGGTGTTTACGCCCCCGGACCCGGTGCCGGGTGCGGCCGTCCTTTACTTCCACGGCGGGGGCTTCGTCGCCGGGAGCCCGCGAACGCACCGTTGCGTGACGTCCTGGCTGGCCGCGCTCTCGGGAGTGTGCGTCCTCTCGGCGCGGTATCGGCTGGCGCCAGAGAACCCGTATCCGGCGCAACGGGACGACGCGGTTGCGGCGTTCGAACGGGCGATCGACCTGGCCGGTCGGACCGCGGGCGCGCCAAGGCTCGTCCTTTGCGGAGACAGTGCGGGTGCCTGCGTCGCGCTCTGGGGATTGCGTGGTTTGCCGGCGGTCTTGCGGGCAAGGGTCGCCGGTCTGGCCCTCCTTTACGGCGGCTATGGCCTGACCGAGAGCCCGAGCATTGCGAAATTCGGTACGCCGGCGAACGGGCTCGATACGAACACGCTTCGGATCATGTACCGGAGGCTCCTTGACGAGCGTGCGCTCCACGCCTTCGAGGATATTTCCCCGTTGGGCTTCGCCTCCGAGATCACCGAACCGACTTATATCCTCGCGGCGGAGCTGGATGCCGTATTCGACGACTCGCGCAGGCTCCACGAAATGCTGGTCCAGAATGGTGCATCGAGCCTGTTCAGCGTCGCGGCCGGAATGGATCACGGGTTTCTCAAGGAAACCGGTAGGCGGCCCTCGGCGACGGCCGAGCTAGAGAAAGTGGCGAGGTGGATCCGCGCCCGAGTCCGGTGACCTCGTGCCGGATGCTCGGCAGCCTCCTTCTCTCTTTCACCGCTTTCGATTCGGCTCCTGCGGTGCGGCCCGGCGATAGGGACGGCCCTCTGCCGTTCAGCCCTGCGCGGCGGGCGGTTCCCTGATCACCGTCATGAATCCTTCGGTCCCGAGCAAGAGGAAGCCCCCTGAGGTCCCGTTCGGTGCGAAACCCATAGCCGACCAGGTCTCCGGCTCGATGCCCCAAGAATACCACAGGCCGGGGAGGGAACCAGCGCCCGGAGACCTTGTTGATGTTGTTCGGCTAGACAATAAGTCGAGGCTGAGAGGGGAATCTAGTGGAGGAAGAAAGTTCCACCACCCCGGAAGTGGCCTTGGGCGGCGTTCGGGCCGTCGATCGGCGTCTCAAAGGTTCCGCAGCAGATGGAGAGCCCGACACTCTCATCTGCTTCTCGCATCTTCGATGGGCATTCGTCTATCAGCGCCCCCAGCATCTGATGTCCCGCTTTGCGCGGATCATGCGGGTCTTCTTCTTTGAAGAACCAATCTTCGGCGACGGCGTGACGCCGACGCTTCAGATCAATGTGTCCGAGAGCGGCGTCGTGATCGTCGTCCCGCGGCTTCCGGCACATCTCGAAGAAGCGGACCGAATTGCCTGCCAGCGGGATCTCCTGGACCAGTTCTGCGACGAGCGTGGAATCCTGCGTCCGATCCTTTGGTACTACACCCCGATGAGCGGTGCGTTTTCGGCGCATCTTGAGCCGAGCCGCGTCGTCTATGACTGTATGGATGAACTTTCGGCGTTTCGATTCGCTTCGCCGGCGCTCCTGCAGCAGGAGCAGCATCTCTTCGGCCGGGCGGACGTGGTGTTCACCGGGGGCTACAGCCTCTACGAAGCGAAACGCTCGCGTCACCCCCGTGTCTATGCGTTTCCGAGCAGCATCGACATCGCTCATTTCGACAAGGCCCGCAATGGCATGCCGGACCCGGCGGACCAAGCGGCGATTCCCCGGCCCAGAATCGGTCACTACGCCGTCCTTGACGAGCGGCTCGACACCGCGCTCGTCCTTGGGATCGCGGAGGCACGGCCAAACTGGCATTTCATCCTGGTCGGTCCGGTGGTGAAGATCGATCCCGGTGAGCTGCCGCGCCGACCGAACATTCATTATCTCGGTTCCAAACGGTACGACGAGCTGCCCACCTATCTGGCCGGTTGGGACCTGGCGATGATGCCGTTCGCGCTGAACGATGCGACGCGCTTCATCAGCCCGACAAAGACGCCGGAGTACCTTGCAGCCGGCAAGCCTGTGGTTTCGACGCCGATTGCAGACGTCGTGCGTACCTATGGCGATTCGGGTCTCGTCCGCATCGCCGGGGATCCGGCCAGCTTCGTCCGGGCCATCGAGGAGATCTTCAGCGAAGCCGATCAGAGACATCTCTGGCTCGAGAAGGTCGATCGCATCCTACGGCAGACTTCATGGGACTCGACCTGGGCAGAGATGAAGGCTCTCATCGCATGACGGGTGAACGCGTCAATGGAACGAAGCCTCCGTCAGCGGCGCCTCCCCGTCGCCGCCACATTGGCGGTCAAGGGAAGGACACGGCGCGCCCGAGGCGCCGATGGATCCCCAATCGCGAAAGCTTCGACTATCTGGTCGTGGGTGCCGGATTCGCCGGCAGCGTCGTGGCCGAGCGCTTGGCGGCGGGCCTCGGCAAGCGCGTCCTCATCATTGACCGCCGCCCGCATATCGGCGGTAACGCCTATGATTTTCATAATGAGGACGGGATCCTCGTCCATCGCTATGGGCCGCACGTCTTCCACACCAATTCAAAAGAGGTCGCGGCATATCTGTCGCGCTTTACGAGATGGCGGCCCTATGAACACAGGGTGCGCGCGCATGTCGACGGGATGTTGCTTCCGATCCCGATCAATCTAACGACGATCAATCGCCTTTACGGCCTCGATCTCGATTCTGGGCAGGCGGAAGCCTTCCTGGCGTCGCGAGCAGAACCGGTGGAAATCGTGCGCAGTTCGGAAGACGTGGTCGTCAGCCGGGTCGGGTGGGAGCTCTATGAAAAGTTCTTCCGCGGTTATACGCGCAAGCAATGGGGGATCGACCCCAGCGAACTCGACAAGGCGGTGACGTCCCGCGTTCCCACGCGTACCAACGATGACGATCGCTACTTTCTGGACAGCTTCCAGAACATGCCGCGCCACGGCTTCACGCGGATGTTCGAGAACATTCTCGATCATCCGAATATCCGTATCATGCTGGAGGCCGACTACCGGAACGTTGCGCGGGACGTGACGTTCGCGAACTTGATCTTTACGGGCCCGATCGACGAGTTTTTCGACCACCGCTTCGGCAAGCTGCCGTATCGTTCGCTCCGATTTCGGCACGAAACGCTCGATCAGAAGATGATGCAGCCGGTTGCGGTCGTGAACTACCCGTCAGAGCAAGTTCCATACACGCGGGTCGCGGAATACAAGCATTTGACCGGGCAAGTGCATCCAAGAACGAGCGTCTCTTATGAGTTTCCGACAGACGACGGAGATCCGTACTATCCGGTGCCGCGCGCGGAGAACATGCAGCTTTTCAAGAAGTACCAGGCCCTCGCCGATCAGATGTCGAACGTCCATTTCCTGGGCCGCCTTGGGTCCTACAGGTACTACAATATGGACCAGGTCGTGGGGCAAGCGCTCGCGCTCTACCGCCGGATCAGCCGAACCGCTGCGCGGTCGCCCGTACTGGATCCAAGCACAAGCCGCGGCTCGACGGGCATTGCGGTGGCAGAGTCGTGAATTGAGGGAGGCGCGGAATGCCGCCGAACGGGCTGGTCGAAGGATCCTCGAAACGGTCTCTGGCGGAGCCGGACCACGCAGGGGAAGGCGCGTTTTTCCCAAGCCTGTTCAGCAGCTATTTCATAGGCGGCTTCGAGTGTTCGAGCCACCGGCGCCGGAGCGGGCGGCGCCTCGATCTCCTGGCTGCCACGATGCATGATCGGTATGCCGCTGAGGATTACGAGCGGCTACGCATGCACAACATACGGACCGTCCGGGACGGCCTGCGTTGGCACCTGATCGAGCGCCGGGCAGGCTTCTACGACTGGTCGAGCTTCCTGCCCATGCTGCGGGCGGCGAGGGCGGCGGGTGTCCAGGTCATATGGGACCTGTGCCACTACGGCTGGCCCAACGACATCGACATCTGGGAGCCCGCCTTTGTTGACCGCTTCGCGCGCTTTGCCGGCGCCGTGGCGCGGCTTGTCCGCGACGAGACGGAAGGCGTCCCCATCTACTGCCCCGTCAATGAAATCTCTTACTGGGCCTGGGCCGGTGGCGAAGCGGGTCGCTTGAATCCTTATGCCCGGGGGCGAAGCCCGGAACTGAAGCGGCAGCTCGTCCGGGCCTCGATCGCGGGGATGGAGGCGGTATGGTCCGTCGATCCGCGGGCACGGATGGTGCATGTAGACCCGGTTATCCATGTCACCACCCAATCCGGGAGGAAGCGGGACAGGATCAACGCGGAGGCCTATCGACTGGCGCAGTTCGAGGCCTGGGACATGCTCTCCGGTCGACTCCAGCCGGAGCTTGGCGGGCGACCCGCATACCTCGACATCATCGGCGTCAATTATTACAGCGACAATCAGTGGCTCTACGGGGGCGGCACGATTCCGATGGGGCATCACCTTTACCGCCCGTTCTCAGACCTGCTGGAGGAAACCTATCGCCGCTACAATCGTCCGATCTTCGTGGCGGAGACGGGGGCCGAGGGAAGCGCGCGGGCGGCGTGGCTTCATTATGTCGGCGACGAGGTTCGAACGGCCATTGCCGCCGGGGTGCCCGTGGAAGGCATATGCCTGTATCCGATCCTCGACTACCCGGGCTGGGAGAATGACCGGCATTGCGAGGTCGGGCTCTACGGCGCCGCCGACGGCGCGCACGGGCGCCCTCTGTGCCATGCCCTTGCCGACGAGCTGCACCGGCAGCAGGCAATCATGAATCTCCTGTTTCAGGAAAAGACGGACCGGATCGTCGTCACCGGGGGAGACGGCTGAGGGCCGCGTTCGCCTGCGCGAACGAGAACAGGCCGCAGGCCGTCCGATGGCCGGCATCGATGCCCGATAGCAGAGCATACCTCGAAAGCCCGACCCGTTTTCTGGCGCATTACGTCCGCGACAGAAAATGGTCGTTCGCCGGCTTGTTAGCGCTCGTGGTCGGCGCGTCCGGCTGCGCCGTAGTGGCGCAGTACTCCATGAAGCTGCTCGTCGACGCGATGACGGCTCCGGAAAGGGCAATGGCTCCGGTCTGGATGGCGCTCGGCCTGTTCGTCGGGCTGATCGCTGTGGAGAACGCCTTGTGGCGTCTCAGCGGCTGGCTCGGGTGCCGGACCACGATCGGCGCCGGCGTGGATATCCGGCTCGACCTCTTCCAGCATCTGTCCGGCCATCCGATGCGCTACTTCACCGGCCAGTTCGCGGGGGCTCTGGGAAACCGCATCACGGCAACGGCCGGAAACGTCGGGGCGCTGGTCAACACCTTCGTCTGGAAGATCGTTCCCCCCTGCGCGGATTTCGTCGGCGCGGTCATCATCTTCGTCACCGTGGATTGGCGCATGGCGGCGGCGCTCGTCGGCGTCGTCGCGCTTCTTGCCGGAGGCCTCATCCTCCTCGGTGTCCGAGGACGGCCGCTGCATCAGGCCTACGCCGAACAAGCCAACGCGGTCGGCGGCGAGCTGGTCGATGTCATCGCGAACATGTGGGCGGTAAAGGCGTTCTCCGCGCGCGCGAGGGAGCGCGAGAGGCTGGCCCGCAAGTTCGGTTCTGAGGCGACCGCCCAGCGGGGAAGCTGGATGTATCTCGAAAAGATGCGGGTGCTCCACGACATCGCGCTTTGGGGCATGGCCAGCGCTATGCTCGTTTGGGCGATCAACCTGTGGAGCAAGGGCCGCATCACGCCGGGCGATGTGGTTGTGGTCAGCACGTTGACGTTCCGGATCCTGCACGGTGCGCGGGACCTTGCGCTTGCGCTGATCGGCACGGCGCAACAGTTCGGATTCATCGCGGAGACCCTCCGAATCATCGGCCGGAGACACGAGGTGGTCGATGATCCGAACGCCCGCCATCTCATCAACCTGGGCGGTGCGGTCAGCTTCGAACGCGTTCGTTTCGGCTATCGTGAGGATCGTCCCGTATTCGACGATCTCACATTGCATATTCCGGCCGGTCAGAGAGTCGGGGTAGTGGGACCCTCCGGAGCCGGAAAGTCGACCTTGGTGAACCTGCTTCAGCGTCTGTATGAGGTTCAAGGTGGCCAGATCCTGATCGACGGTCAGCCGGTGGCCGGCATAACGCAGGACAGCCTGAGGGCGATGATCGCCAGCGTCCCTCAGGAGGTTTCCCTGTTTCACCGTTCGATCAAGGAGAACATCCGCTATGCGCGGCCGACGGCTTCCGATCAGGAGGTGATCGCCGCCGCCCGGGCCGCGCATTGCGACGAGTTCATCCGAGACCTGCCGGAAGGCTACGACACGCTCGTCGGCGAACGCGGTCTCGAGCTTTCGGGCGGCCAGCGACAGCGCATCGGCATCGCTCGAGCCATCCTCAAGGAGGCACCCATAATCATCCTGGACGAGGCGACATCCGCGCTTGACAGCGAGCTGGAGATCGCCGTTCAACGCTCATCGGCCGAAGCGGTGCGCGGCCGCACCGTCATTGCGATCGCTCATCGCCTCTCCACCTTGGCGTCATTCGACCGGGTTATCGTCCTGGCCGACGGACGCATCGTTGAGGACGGAAGCCCGGCAGAATTGCGGCGCCGTGGCGGCATCTTCGAAAAGCTTTGGCGAATGCAGGTGAATGTTCCCTCGCTCGACGGTTCGCTCAAGATGGCGGGGTCCGGTCCTTCGGACATGTGATTTCACCGTGGGGTATCCGGATTCCGTTGGGGCGGGCCGAGGGCGGCACCGTTTCTCTTTCACCTTGAGCTGACCTGCGGTTCCAGGAAGCCCGGATCCAGCGATGCCGGATCGATGCGCCTCCCTCTGCTCATGATCGGGATCAACTCGTCTTCGTCGCCGACCCTTACCGGATTCACGTACTCCCAGACGATCGTGCCATCGGGGGCGACCTCGAGGAGGCGGCCACCGTCGGACTCGGTGATCAGGGTGTTGCCGTTGGACAGGCGTTCCTGGCCTGAGCGCACGATGCTCTCGAAAGGATTCTGCGCGTCGCCTGCATAACTCCATACAATTTCGAGCGTCCGCGGATCGAACTCGATCACCCGCGATTGCCCGCCGTCGCCATAGTTTCCGGCGTTGTCAAACAACAGGATATGACCGTTCGGCAGCACGTCCGGGTCATGCTGACCCAGCCAGGGGCCACGCAACGCCCAGACGATCTCCTCCCGGTCGAGATCGAGCAGCGCAATCATGTCGAGTTCGCGCAGGGACACCAGAACCTGTCCGTCCTTGGCAAAGGGCAGGTGCGCGGCGGTCTCCGGGCGAATCAGATCGACCGCGTTGGCGTGGGTGAAGTCGCCGTTCCGCGCCTCGCCGGTCGCGTACCAGGGAATCCGGATCAGCAGCCGACCGTAGGGGGACTTGACCAGCGCGTCCAGCACCGAAACCTTCTTCAGTTCCTTTCCGTCCGGCGAGAGGACCACCACGTAGTCATCGACCCGCGGGGGCACCAGGTGTTGCGCCGTCTCGATCTTGTCGAAGCGGAGTTCGTGCGTGAGCAGGTAGATCTTGCCGTCCCCGGCGATGTCCAGATCGTGGTGCGCCCGCTCGAGATACTTCCAGACCACCTGGGAGTCTTTGTCCATCTTCACCAGACCGTAACCCCAGGGCGTGTCGCCGATGCCGACATAGATCGCCAGAAGATCGCCGTTCGGAAAGAGGTGGATGTCGTCCCATATGACGAAGGAATCGGGCCACGGCTTCTTCGCCGCCGCGGTCTCGTCCCATATGGCGCTGAACGGCAGATGCCATTCGTGAATGACGTCGCCCTCCATCGAGATCAGGAAGGCCCGCTGATCGTGGCTCGAGGTGTATAGGGTCAGTCCGCTCTGCGCGCGCTCATGGTCGTGGATGGTCACGCCGCGCTTGTCGCTTCGGGCCGGGACATAGAGATCCGTCGCCGTCGCTTCACGATATTGGGTCCGCTGCGCGTAGAGAGCGCGGGCAGCCTGGTAGGCGCTGTCAAGGTAGTCGTACGGAAACACCTTGCCGAGGACGACGAAGGAGCCGCCCAGGAATGCCAGAAAGGCAATCGCCGCCACGAAGGCCGTTGAGAATACCCTGTTCAGGATCGAGCCCATCCGTTCTCCCCTGCGTTCGTTGCGCGCTTGGACCGGCTGCCCGTCAAGGCGAAGCATGAGATCGTCCACTCCAAATCGATCGCCAGTCAGGACCGCGGCGACACGCGTCTATCGGCCGTCGGAGCGCGTTCCGACGCCCAAATGGGTTAATACCGGCAACGTCCTCACGGTTCCGGCGCAATGTACCGGGCCGCCGGATCGCCGTTGTTGGGGTGAGTTCGGCCGGTTCGACCCGGTGATGCTGGATGTTCCCCGACAGAGGACAAGGCCGAATCGCCCAAGGGGACACCTCGTGCCGCGGCCGGCGCAGCCTCGACGACGGCTGGCGACGGAAACGGCTCGGGAGGTTGACGCTCGCGGATCGCCTAGAGCACGAAGGCCTTTTCCCGCTGCACCTCGCCCGCGAGCCGAGCAACTGCCCGTTCATCCAGCATGGCGCGCAGCTTCGGGAAATCGACCTCTTCTTCCTGGCGCGCATGCCTCTCAACCAGCATTCTCAGTTCGCGGACCCTGTCGCGCCACCGCGGGTCATCCTTCGGCATCTGCTCCAGCGCGTGGAGATGTACCTTCATGTCGGCGTGCTCGGCGTAGAGACGCTGGGTGTCTTCGACCTCGTTCGCCTGCTCGCGGAGCAAGGGATAGATCACGTCTTCCTCTGCCAGAGCGTGCGCCGTCAATCGCCTCTTCAGACGAAGCAGGCGCTGCGTCCGGCCGAAGACGGCGCCCGGCGGGCTCTCTTCCATTTCGCGCAGCAGCGAAAGAAAGGCCCAGTGGTCCTGGGCGAGCGCGTCGAACGGATCGCGGTCAGTCGTCGTCCCGGTCGCCTGGGCCATGAAGGGCGGCAAGATCCGGCTGGCGATGACGCCTGCCATCGCGCCGCCGGCAAACGCGGCCATACTCCGCGCGGAAAACCATCCCGTTCCCGTCGCCATGGCGTTCCATCCTCCCGTGTGTTCGTGGTCCCCGCCAATAAACATCCGGCGGTCGGTGTTGTTCCCGGCCCTGAGCAGCGGACCCGCGGGAACGCGTGGTAGCGAAGGGCGGCGCCAAGAAGGTGTCGGGCCGCCGCGGCCTCTCCGCGAGGTTCGCGGCCGTGGCCGCCATCCCGCGTACAGGCGTGCCCGTCGAGCCCGCGATCCTGGCCAAGTGGTTTCGATCGATGCTGAATGGTATCAAGCAATAGGTCCCGCAGGCTGAACGTGACCGGAGGAGTCGGCGCCAGCAATTCGAAGATTGTGCTTCTGTCAATCGTGGAATCTGACGAGGCTCGGTGCGCGAGCGTTACCAATCCGGCCAACGGTGGTTCGTTTCCTTGCAATCCTTTTGACTCTGGTCGCGGCACGCGTTTACTATGCGTCGCGCCGCGCATCGAGTGGCGCACCAATTCGGTTCAAGTGGTTCTGCTTGGCGTAGGTCGGTACGCCTACGGCCGTGGCGCAGACTTGTGGCAGAGGATCGCATGGCGGACAGAAGCAATCTGAAAACGGCCTTGGACCGGCTCTACGCCGATGTTCACAAGGGTAACATGTTTCCGTTCTGGGCGACGACGACCGAAGTCCCGAACGACGAGGTCCGGCAGCTTATGCGGTCGCGGAGGGCCATTCCGTTCGTCTGGAGTTACGATGAACTCATCGGTCCGCTGCTGAAGCGATCGGCCGAGCTGATCAGCATGGAAGATTCCGAACGCCGTTCGTTGATCCTGGTGAATCCGGGGTTGGCGCCGACTCGGGCGACCGTCTCCACCATGTACACCTCCTACCGTCTGAACGATCCGAACGAGGTGATGCCGCCGCACCGCCACTCGCCGAACGCGATCCGGTTCGGCCTGACCGGGCACCGGAACTTTACCGGCGTGGAGGGGGAGGACATCGTCTTCGGGCCCGGCGACCTGGTTCTGACGCCGCACGACACCTGGCACAACCACGGAAACAAGGGGGACGAGCCGGCCGTCAACCTTTCTGTTCTCGATCTTCCGCTCGTCGAGGTACTCAACGCCATCTACTTCGAGCACGATTACAAGGAGAAGGAGGGCGATTCCTTCGTGAAGAAGAAGGAGCAGTCGGCGCGCTTCACCGCCGACTACTCTTGGCGCGTCTATGGCCGCGGCGGCTACATGCCGAGGTTCGTCTCCCACCATCGCGGCACCGGCGCGGCCTCGCCGATGTACGTCTATCGCTGGGAGCCGATGCGCCAGTTCCTGGAGGAACACAAGGATTGGGACGGCGACCCGTATGAGGCGCTCAAGATCGAGTATATCGATCCAACCAACGGTGAGCCGGTCTACAAGACCATGACGTTCTTTGCGCAGATGCTCCGGCCCGGCGAGAAGACGCTGCCGCTGAAGCAGACCGCGAGCCTGCTGGTCACGCCCTTCGAGGGGCCGCGGGGGTACTCCATCATCGACGGCCAGCGTCACGAGTGGGGGCTGTTCGACACGCTCGCGGTACCCGGTGGAAGCTGGTGCCAGCACGTCAACGAATCGAGCGAGCCCGTTGTGCTGTTCGTCGCCAGCGACGAGCCGACCCTGATCAAGCTCGGCCTCTTCAAGCGGTGGGGGCAGACCCCGGACGGCGACACGATCCAACTCGACTGAAAGGTAGGGTTGAAAGGTAGGGTCGGCTGGATGCCGGAAGCGGCCGTCGGCCGGCTCGCCGGGGCGGCGCGAATTTCGGACGGCCGCCGGTCGTCGTGCCAGGAAACGGAAGTTCCATGAGCAAAGCAAAGAATACGACGCTGATTGGTCATATCGACTGCCCGGGCGGTGGTCAGGTCTGGGTCGATGGCGAAACGCTCTATGTCGGCCATATGCGCAACCCCAGCGGCACGTCGATCTACGACGTCGCCGATCCCCGCAATCCGAAGCTCCTCTGTCGGATCGACCTTCCGGAAGGGTGGCACTCGCACAAGGTGCGCGTCGCCGACGGGGTGATGGTCGTGAACCACGAGCGGTTCGGGCCGAACAATCCGGAATTCGGCGGCGGGCTCGCCATCTACGATGTCGAAAACCCGGCGAAGCCAAAGCTGATCAGCAAATGGATGACCGAGGGCAAGGGCGTCCACCGGTACGATTTCGATGGTCGCTACGCCTACATCTCGCCCACGGCCAAGGGCTATGTCGGCAACATCGCGATGATTCTCGACCTGAAGGATCCGGCCAGGCCGGAGGAGGTTGGGCGCTGGTGGATCCCGGGCCAGTGGGAGGCCGGCGGCGAGGAGTATCCCTGGGCCAACTGGGTGCCGCCGCGCTGTCACCATCCGTTGCGAGTCGGCGACCGCCTCTATGTGAGCTACTGGCACCACGGCTTCTACATCCTGGACATCAGCGACATGAGCAAGCCGAAGCCGATATCCGGGCGCAATACGAGCACGGCCTTCCCGCATCCGACTCACACCTGCCTCAGGATGCCGATGAAGCTGAAGGGGCGCGACATCATGATCGTCGCCGACGAGGACGTGGCGAAGCTCTATCCGTCGGCACCGGCCTTCACCTGGATCTATGACATCACCGACGAATACAATCCGACGCCCATATCCACCTTCCAGGTGCCGGGGCTCGATCAGGACGGCAGCCCGCAGCCGCCGATGACCGGCTGCCACCAGCCCTCCGAACGGCTTGCCGGAGGTACGGTCGTGCCCTTCGCCTGGTTCGCGCAGGGGCTTCGCCTTGTCGATCTGGCCGACCCCTTCGCCCCGAAGGAGGTCGGCTATTTCGAGCCGGATGCGCCGCAGGGCTTCGAGCGTTCATCCTCGAACGACGTGACGCTCGACCGGCGGGGCCTGATCTACTTGGTCGATCGCCAGCGCGGCGTCGACATCATCGAGACAACGGTTCTGTAGGCAGAAGGAGAGACAGCAATGGCCGAGTCGGCGACCGGCGCAAATCCGAACATCACTCCGATCGGAAAGAAGAACCCGAACCTGCCGTTCCACCCGGGCGTAAGGGCTGGCGACTTCATCTTCGTATCGGGGCAGGTGGCCAAGGATGAAAACGGGAACATGTGCGGCGGCACGATCGAGGAGCAAACCCGCTGGACGATCGAGTCGATCCGGCGTGTCCTGAACGCCGCCGGCGCCGACCTCTCCGACGTGGTCAAGATCACCGTCTATCTCGAGGACGCCCGCAACTTCGGGCGGTATAACCGGGTGTTCGCGGAATACTTTCCCGACGGATGCATTTCGCGCACGACGGTCGAGGCACGCGCCGTCATCGACACCAAGATCGAGATGGACGCCATCGCCTACAAGCCGGTCAAGAGTTGAGACCGGCCAATCCCTGAGAGCGCAGCAACGAACGACCCTGGAAGCCTCGGCTTCCGGGCAGCGAAACGGAGAAAACACATGAGAGTCCTCGGCCGAAAGACCTCGGGAAACGTGCAGAAGGTCCTGTTCCTTCTGGAGGAATTGGGGGCGGATTACGTTCGAGAAGATTACGGTCGACAGTTCGGCAACACGGGCGACGCGGCCTATCTCTCGCTGAACCCGAACGGCAAGGTTCCCACCGTCGTCGACGGTGATCTCGCGATCTGGGAATCCAACACGATCCTGCGGTATCTGGCGGCCAAGGCCGGCTCTCCCCTCTATCCGACCGATCTGGCCGCACGAACCCTGGTTGAGCGCTGGATGGACTGGCTCTTGGCCAGCCTCAACGACAGCTACGTCACCGTCTTCAAAGCCGCCAAGGACGGCGGGGCCGTGCCGGACGGCGCCGCGAAGACCATGGTGGACTGCCTGAAGATCCTGGACGGACACCTGGCCAAGAACGCGTATCTCGCCGGCGACACGTTCACGATCGCGGACATCTGTCTGGCGCCGATCGTTCACCGTTGCCTCAATTTTCCGGTCGATCTGCCCGACCTTCCGGCCCTTCGGGGCTGGCATCGGCGCGTTTCGGAGCGGCCGGCCTTCCAGAAGGCGGTGGCTGCCTGAGATGACGCGGGGCGAGGTCGGGCCGGGCAAGGCCGGCCCGCCCCACGGCCCGGCCGGGCCCAAGCAAAAGCGCAAACAGGTTCAGGGGCGGATCCATGACAACCGTGGCGATCATCGGACTGGGGACAATGGGGGCCGGCATGGCCGCCACGATCGCGCGCGCCGGCATCACCGTGCGGGCCCACGACATCAAGCCCGAAGCGATCCAGGCCGCGCGCGACAGCCTGCCGGCCATTGCCCGTATCCTCGACGCGCTTGCCATGCCCGACAAGGGCGACGCAACGGCCGTTGCCTTTCCCGGCACCGTCGAGGAAACGGTCGCAGGGGCGGACATGGTCATCGAGAACGTACCGGAGAATCTCAACCTCAAGCTGGAGGTGTTCCGGGAGCTTGACCGGCTGGTGTCGGCGGATTGCGTTCTTGCGTCCGACACTTCGGGGATTCCGATCACCAAGCTTCAGCAGGCCGTTTCGGCGCCGGGGCGGGTGATCGGCATGCACTGGTCGAATCCGCCGCATCTCATCCCCATGATCGAGGTGATCGCCGGCGCCAAGACCAGCGCGGAAACCAGGGACTGGCTGGTCGAGTTCATCAAGGGCCTCAACCTGCGCCCGGTCGTGGTGAAGCAGGATGTGCCCGGCTTCGTCGAGAACCGCATCCTCTATGCCATCATGCGCGAGGCGGTGGACCTCGTGGAGCGCGGCGTCATCGAGCCAGAGGGGCTGGATACCTGCGTGTCCTGGGGCATCGGCTACAAGCTGGCGATCATCGGGCCCATGGCGCTTCTGGACATGGCGGGGCTCGACATCTACCAGTCCGTCGGCAGCTATCTGAACGCGGACCTGTGCACGCGCGACGACGTGTCCCGCTACGTGACCGACCGGACGGCGCGAGGCGATCTGGGCATCAAGAGCGGCGCGGGAATCTTCCGGTATACGCCGGAGGAAATCGAGCGCCTCCGCGCCGAGAGGGCGCGGCGCTTCGTGGCCGTACGCCGCGCGCTCGAACAGGAGATGTGACCGGTGCACGGCGCCGCGGTCGTAGGGAGCTGGTGAATGCGGCGGGCATGGGCGGTGGCACGCACGGCCATAGGATACCTGATCGGCCTTTTGCTGATCGCCATGGTGGTGCTGAACGTCGCCAACGCGTTCGGCCGCTACGTGCTTGGCTGGGCGATTCCGGGCGCCGACGAACTGCTCGTCTTCTCGATGGTGTGGCTGGTGTTCCTCGGTGCCGTCCTGGCGATGGCCGGCGGTGGGCATCTGCGTTTCGACCTGCTCGTGATGTCTCTGCCCCGGCGCCTGGGGTGCCTGCTCGACGCGGTCAGATGTGCGATTGTCTCGGCTCTGGCCGTGTTCGTCTGTCTCCAATCCTGGGGCGCGCTCGCGAAGCTCGGGCGGATCGGGCAGAAGAGCATGGCGATGGGGGTGCCCATGACGGTGCCTCATGCCGCGGTCTTCGTCGGCTTCGCCCTGATCGCGCTGATATCCGCCGTTCTGGCGGTGATGGCGCTGCTCACCGCCGCGGGCGTGGTCCGGCAGGCGGAAGCGGGCGAGGGGTCGGACTGACATGGGGTCGCTGATCGTTCTGCCCGTCGGGCTGTTCCTGCTGGGTTTCCCGATCTATGTCGTTCTGCTGGCCGCCAGCGCGGTCACCGTTCTGGCGGTCATGAACGTGCCGCCGCTCGTCATCCATCAGATCATGTATGGCGGGGTCGCGAATTACGCGCTCCTGGCGGTGCCCTTCTTCATCTTTGCCGGCGAGCTGATGAACCGGTGCGGCGTGACCGAACGGCTCGTCCAGTGGGTGATGTGTCTCACCGGGCATATCCGCGGCAGTCTCGGCCTCACCACGATCGCCAGTTCGACCATGCTCGGGGCGGTGTCCGGCTCCAGCCCCGCCACCGTCGCGGCGATCGGCAAGACCCTTTACGAGCCGCTTCTGAGAAGCGGCTACGGACAGCCCTTTGCGCTCGGCCTCGTCACCTCCAGCGGGTCGATCGCCATCGTCATCCCGCCCAGCATCGCGATGATCCTCTACGGCGCGAGCGCAGAGCAGTCGATCCCGAAGCTGTTCATCGCGGGGATCCTGCCGGGCTTCCTGATCGCGCTTCTGATGGGCCTTTATGTCCTTTTTTGGATCCGGCGCCGTGGGGCTGCCGCCGCGACGGAACAGGGTGCGGGCGACGGTCACGCGGATGTCGGCCTCGGCGCTGCGACCGTTCGCGCTTCGGGCGCTCTGGCCATGCCCGTGATCGTGCTGCTGGGCATCTATCTGGGCTTCTTCTCGCCCACGGAGGCGGGCGGCGTGGCCTGCCTCTATGCCATGCTGCTTGGTCGCTACGTCTATCGCAGCGTGACCTGGCGCCAGATCCTGGAGGCGGCATCGGACTCCGCCTTCCTGACGGGGCAGGTCCTCGTGATCGTGGCGAGCGCCGCCGTCTTTGCCTGGATCCTGACCGTCCAGGGCATCCCGCAATCGCTGATTGCCTGGGTCGAGGCGGCGCAGCTGACGCCCGTTATGTTCCTGCTCGCCGTCAATGTGCTTCTTCTCGTTCTCGGGTGCTTCATCGACCCGACGTCGGCCATCCTGGTTCTGACGCCGATTCTTGCGCCCATCGTGCAAAGCCTGGGAATCGACCTCGTTCATTTCGGGGTGGTCATGACGGTCAATCTGAGCATCGGCATGTTCACGCCTCCGTTCGGCCTGAACATATTCGTCGCGCAATCGGTCCTGGACGCGAAGCTCTCCGATATCTATCGGGGCCTGTTCGGGTTCTTTGTCGCGCAGGTGATTGCCCTGCTGATCATTACCTATGTTCCGGGGCTTTCCCTTTACCTTGTCGACGCCGTTTAGAAGGAAAGGACGATGTCCATGTCTTCTTGCATCCGCTGTTGGAAAGGCACCGCGATCGGTGCCGCGCTGTCCCTGGCGGTCCTGCTGGGCCAATCCGCTGGCCCGGCCGAGGCCCAGACCGTCATGAAGCTCGCCAGCGCGACCATCAACGACGTTCAGCACGAATGGCAGAAGACCTTCGCGCAGGAGCTGGCGGAGCGCGTCGGCGACAAGGTGAAGGTCGAGATCTATCCGGCGAGCCAGCTCGGTTCCATCCCACGCATGGTGGAAGGGGTGCTGTTCGGCACCATCGAATCCTTCATTACGCCGACGGCCTTCCTGGTCGGCACCGAACCGAAGCTGCAGGTTCTGGACGCGCCGGGGCTCTTCGACTCGCCGGAGCATGTTGGCCGCGTGATTCATGACCCGGCCTATCGCGATCATCTGGAGACCCTGGCGCTGGACAAGGACCTTCGCATCATCGGCGTCATCTTCAACAGCCCGTTCCTCGTCCTGACCAAGGATCCGGCGCCGAAGCTGGATGATCTGGCTGGCAAGAAGATCCGCACCTTCGCGTCGCCGCTGCAGATCGAGCCGATGAAGGCGATCGGCGCGAACCCGCTCCCGCTGCCGCTGACCGAGGTGGTACCCGCCCTGCAATCCGGCAATATCGATGGCATGCTTGCCGGGATGCCGATCCTGACGGCGTTCCGCTACTACGACGTGGCGAAATACGTGACGGATCTGTCGTTCTCGCAGATCGTGTCGATCAACGTCATCAACGAGACCTGGTTTCAGTCGCAGCCCGAGGACGTCCGCAACGCGATCATAGAGGCCGGCCGCGCGGCGGAGGAGGCTGTTCTCCAGTGGGGTATCGACAATTTGGAGCGGTCGAACGGGGCCTGGGTTGAAAACGGCGGCGAGATTCTGACGCTGAGCGAGGAAGACCGCGCGCGGATGATGTCGGTCTTCCGGGGGGTCGGAGAACGAATCCTCACCGAGGACCCCGAAGTCGCCGAGGAGTACACGCTGCTCACCAAGGTCGTGGATGAGAAGCGGTGACGATCGCGGGAGGGTCCGGGACTGTGCTCGGACGCCTCGAAGGAATGCCGGGTGGCTGGGAGGCCGAATGCGTGCTGTCGTCGCCCGATCGCAAGAAGCGGGGGTGACCTTGCCCCTGGCCATAGGATGAACCCCGCACAACAGGGAGGTTGAGATGAAGAGATTTGTCGGCCGTGTGGCCATCGTTACCGGCGCTGCCCAGGGGATCGGCGCGGCGGTCGCGAAGCGGTTGTCGGACGAGGGCGGGACCGTGGCCTTCGTCGACATCAACGAGGAGGGGGCGAAGGCAAAGGCGGCGGCGGCGGGCGGATCGGCCTTTGCCGTCCAATGCGACATTGGCGATCCCGAGTCCGTCGCGGCGCTTCACGAGGCGGTCCTGAAGCGTTGCGGCAAGATCGACATCCTGGTCAACGCCGCGGCCATCGTGCCGTTCGTTCCCTGGTCGGAACTGACCTTCGAGGAATGGCGCCGTGTGATGCGGGTCAATCTGGACGGCCTCTATCTCATGTGCCGCGCATCGTCGGAGGCGATGCGCAAGGGGGGCTACGGCCGGATCGTGTCGCTCTGCTCCAACTCCATCTTTGCCGGTACGCCGAACATGGCGCATTACGTCGCCTCGAAAGGGGGCGTGCTGACGTTCTCGCGCGCGCTGGCCACGGAGCTCGGCGCCGACCGGATCACCGTCAATTGCGTCTGTCCCGGCCTGACAGACACCGAAGGCGTTCAGAAGACGGAGCACAAGAACAGCTTCGAGATCGTCAACATGCTGCAGGCCATCAAGGGCCGCGGGACGCCGCCCGACATCGTGCCGGCCATAGCCTTTCTGGCGTCCGAGGAGGCGCACTGGATCACCGGTCAAGCGCTGAATGTGGACGCGGGGATGGTCCGGTACTGATCCTGTATAGGGAGGCGCCGCCATGAGCGCCTCCCTCTCCATGGCCCGTGCGGGTCCAATGGCTTGGACTGGTAAATTGTTCAGGGACTCTCGATGACCAGGCACAGCAGTTACGATTACATCGTGATCGGTGCCGGATCCGCCGGCTGTACCCTGGCGAACAGGCTCTCGGAAGACCCGGACGCCAGGGTCCTCGTGCTGGAGGCCGGCGGCTGGGATCGCGATCCCCTGATCCACATCCCGTTGGGTTGGGGAAAGATCCTGCAGAAGCGGCTGCACGACTGGATGTACTTTTGCGAGCCGGAAGACAGCGTCGGCGGGCGCCGCGTGGAATGCGCGCGCGGCAAGGTCGTCGGCGGCTCGTCATCCGTCAACGCGATGGCCTATGTACGGGGCAACCGCGGCGACTTCGACGGATGGGCGGCCAAGGGCCTCGAGGAATGGTCCTATGCCCACGCGCTTCCCTATTTCCGCAAGCAGGAAACCTGGGCGGAAGGCGCGAACAGCTTTCGGGGTGATTCCGGTCCGCTCGGGACTCAGTTCTGCCGATACGAGGATCCGCTGGTGGAGGCCTTCGCCCAGGCGGGCAAGGACGCCGGCCATGGCTGGACCGACGACTACAACGGGGAGCGACAGGACGGCTTCGGCCGGCTGCAGATGACCATCCGCAACGGCCGCCGCTGCAGCGGAGCGACCGCCTATCTTCGACCCGCGCTGGCGCGCCCCAATCTCGAGATTCGCGTCAAGGCGCATGTGACGCGCATACTGTTCGAGGGCGAGCGGGCCGTGGGCGTCGAATATCTGCGAGGCGGAAAGCGGGAGAGCGTCCGCGCCGATCGGGAAGTCATTCTGTCCGGCGGCGTGATCAATTCGCCGCAGCTCCTCATGCTTTCGGGCGTGGGCGACCCGGCGGAGCTTGCCCGGCACGGCATCCCGGTGCGGGCTGAGGTGCCCGGGGTCGGCAAGAACCTGCAGGACCACGTCTCGGTGATCCTGATGTACGAGCGGAAGGAACCAGGCCCGTTTCATCGGATGATGCGGTTCGACCGGATCGGGCGGGAGATGGCCAAGGCCTACCTGTTCGGCAAGGGCGGTGCCGCGGACGTTCCCGGCGGGATCACCGCGTTCCTGAAGAGCCGGGACGGGCTGGATCTGCCCGATATCCAACTGCTCCTGACGGCCGCGCCGCTTAATGCCTGGCCTTATTTCAAGCCGTTCAAGGAGCCGTTCAAGGACGGTTTCGCCTGCCGGATCGTCATGCTGCGGCCGGAAAGCCGGGGCGTGGTCGAGCTGGCCGATGGCAATCCCCTGTCGCCGGCCATCATCCGGCAGAACTTTCTGTCAACGGAATCCGACTGGCAAATCGTGAGGCGGGGCGTGGAGATGGCCCGCCACATTGCGGCACAGCCGTCGATGCGACCCTATATCGCGCGGGAGATCGCGCCCGGGCCGACGGCGAATTCGGTGGCGGACATCGATGCTTACATCCGGTCGACCTCGATCACCGTCCACCATCCTCTCGGAACCTGCCGCATGGGTCCGGATTCGGACTCGATGGCGGTGGTCGATGCCCAGCTTCGCGTCCGGGGAACCTCGGGACTCAGGGTGGTGGACGCGTCGGTCATGCCGGAGCTGACCCGCGGCAACATCAACGCGCCGATCGTCATGATCGCGGAGCGGGCATCGGACCTGATCCGCGGGCGGCCGACCCTGGCGCCCGACACCCGGTTTCTCAGGACCGCGGTCGCCGCCTGAGTCCGAACCGAAGCGTCGATCACCGGAGACGGAGAGAGGGCGGCGCGGCGCCCCGTCCTTATCCCGCCTGCGCCTCGCGCCACTGGCGATACCCGGCGGGCATCGCCGTTACGAACAGGCTTTGATGCACGTCGGCAAGATGATCCTGCATCAGCCGTTCCGCCAATTCGGGGTCCCGTTTCGCCACGGCCTCGGCAATGGACTCGTGGAACCGGACATGGTTCGCTTGGCGCTTGAAACAGTGACCATTCTCGCCGAAGCGCCTCATGGCTTCGTCCCGCAGTGCGCTGCACAGCGAGTCGAACAGGATCAGAAACAGTGAATTCCGCGACAGCTCGGCGATCTTTCTGTGAAAGGCCAGATCGGCGAGCTGATAATCTTCGTGACTCCGCGCTTCACGGGTTCTTCGGGCAAGCATCCGCAGATCTTCCACATCCATCTGGGAGGAGCGCAGGGCCGCGAGACGCGCCATGATCGGCTCGATGTTGAGACGCAGCTCGATAAGTTCCATGGGCGTGCCCCGCTGCGTCAGCCAATTGACGCTCGGATGAGCGATGATCATGGCAGGGGCGGCCACGTCCCCGGCCGGTTCGTAAGATCCGTTGGCCGAAGGTTCCGGGCACTTTGTGATGAAGGTGCCGCGCCCCTGCTGACGAGAGATCAGCCCGTCGGCTTCGAGGACGCTGAGGGCCCGCCGAAGAACGCGGCGACCGACACCAAGTTGGTCCGCCAGCTCGCGCTCGGCCGGCAATCGCCCGCCGTTGTCGACAGACCAGCCCTCAAGCATATGCCGAAGCTTCTCCAAAGTACTCTGATAGCGGTCCATGTCGTTTACACCGTACCTAGAAAAACCGTCACATACTTGGAAAGCCAGTCCCCTCAAGGCATTCCGGGTCATTGGCGCTTGCGCCCATCGAACGCCAAATGGATCGAAGCGCCGGTCGTCTTCCGCCGGATGCTGCGAAGGCATTGCGCGCAGTGGCTTGGCTTGCCCGTCTCGCAAAGCGCAATCCTGTCGACCCGGCTGCATCCCGCGGAAACCGAGCGAGGGGGCTATGGTTCCCGAGAGGAACCAAAAAAATAGTTGATTCGGCAGCTTTTCTCAACAGAGGAGAGAAGAAACGGTACGCCGGACGCGATGTTTTCGGGCGCGATGCGCCTCGAGTTCCATTCGGCTCGGATGTTTCGTTCCGCGTGGCCGAACGGCAACGGCCCGGCGACGGCTTGGCGATTGTATGGTTCGCTGTCGGGTTTAATGGTTCCGGCAATCGGACGAAATGGTTCGACAGTTCGAGGAGCGTTGACAAGTTATTGCAAATTGGTGTCATCTTGACACCGCGACGTCACGTCCTGCGACCGGTTGACCGGGCGTGACGGAGGTGGGTTTTCAGCACTTGCGCGGAAGATCGCCGGTCGGCCGCAATTCGGGGAAGCCATTGCGTTTCCGGGAACCAATAGGCCGCGGCGGGCGCATCTCTTGCGGCGACGCGAATCCCCGCCTTCGGCAGCGATACAAATTGGGAGGCAAATGTGATTCGTTGGAGGACTAAGTTTGGGATAATGGTTTCCGGGCTGGTGCTCGGGGCCGGCGTGGCGTGGTCGTCGGTGGCGGCGGAGGTCAAGACCATTGCTATTCTCACGCCCGAGCAGGGAACGGATTACGGCTGGAACCAGCAGGGTGTCGAGGCCGCACGGCAGGTGGCGGAGAAGTACGGCCTGGAGTTCATCGCGGCCGAAGGTCTCGGCTACGGGGACGTTCGGCCGGCGCTGCGCGAGATCGCGGAGGACGGAGCGGATCTGATGATCGCCCACGCGAGCGGATACAACACCGCGGCGCCTGAGATCGCGGCCGAAACCGATGTCCCCGTCGCGATCGTCGATCGGCCCGACGACATGAAGGCCGGTCTGGTCGCCGATTACACGCTTTCAGGCCACGAAGGCTCCTATCTCGCGGGCCGCATGGCGGCGCAGATGACCCGCACGGGGACGGTCGGTATCGTCGTTTCGGGAGAACCGCCGTCGTGGAACAGTCAGTCGGCGGGCTTCGCGCTCGGCGTCCGGGCGGAGAATCCTCAGGTCAAGATCATCTACGCGGTCATCGGTCCGGCCGCCTACGGCGATGCCGCGGGCGGACGTCGCGTTACCGAATCCGTGATCTCGGCGGGCGCAGACATCATCTTCGGGCAAGGCAACGGGTCGAGCTTCGGCATGATCCAGGCCGTGGAAACGACCAAGGCCGTGGACGGCGGCAAGGTGTGGTTCATCGACGTCATCGGCGACAAGTCGGAACTCGACAAGGGACATCTTCTGTCTTCGGTGATCTGGGACCTGGTGCCGGTCTACAGTGCCATGGTGGAGGATCTGCGGGCGGACCGGTTCGGGACCGTCGGTTACAAGATCCAGCTGGCCGACGATTCGGTTCGTCTCCTCAAGAGTCCGCATATCCCGGCGGATATCTGGGCCAACCTGATGGCTATCCGCGAGGATATCGTCGCGGGGAAGATCTCCGTCGAGCTTATCACCGACGCCGAGGAGGTCCGTGGCCTGATGACCTCGGTGGAGTCGCGGGAGTAGCGGTCGAATCCAGACGGGTCCGGGCCAGCGCGCCCATGTGGCACGCCCGATGGTGGCGCGCCCGATGTGGCGGTCGATGTTTCGCTGACGCACCGCCGCCACATCGGGTACGCTGGCCTTCTTTCTTCATCCGTCGATCATCGCCGCCAACGGAGCGGACCCATGGATGCGTCAACCGCGAGCCCGAAGGATATCGCGATTTCCTTGTCGGGCATTACAAAGCGGTTCCCCGGCGTCCTCGCCAATGATCGCATCTCGCTGACCTTCCGCCACGGCGAGGTCCATGCCCTGCTGGGGGAGAACGGCGCCGGCAAGTCGACCCTCATAAGCATCATCGCCGGCATGCAGCAGCCGGACGAAGGGACGATCGCGGTCGGCGGGGAGACCGTCCGGCTATCATCGCCGCGCCACGCGCTCAAGCTTGGGATCGGCACGGTCTATCAGCACGTGCTTCTGGTCCCCAGCCTGACCGTTCTGGAAAACCTCATGCTTGGCTCCCCCTGGTGGCGCCGCTGCGACCCGAAAAGGGTTCTGCCCCGGTACAGGGAGTTGAGCAAGCTCCTGTCCGTGAACCTGGATCCCGACGCGCTGGTCGGGCGCTTGTCCCTCGGCGAGCAGCAGCAGGTCGAGATCATGCGCGCCCTTTGGCACGGCGAGCGGGCGCTGATCCTGGACGAGCCGACCTCGATGCTGACGCCCGAGGGCGTCAGAGAACTGGCGGCGGTCGTGCGCCGGTTGCGGGACCACGGCGTCGCGGTGATCTTCATTACGCACAAGCTGCGCGAAGCCTATGAGCTGGCCGACCACATCTCGGTGCTCCGTCTCGGGCGCGTCGTCGGCGAGCTGCCGAAGCAACGACTCACGGCGATGACCGAGAAGCAGGTGATCGATGACGTCATCGCCATGATGTTCGGTCGGGACAACCTGTCGAAGGACGCCGAAGCGGCTCTGGTCGGCGTGGCTTCCGATCATGACGATGTCCAACCGGTGGACCGCTCCGGTCCGCCCGCCCTTACGCTGCGCGACGTTTCGACCACCGGGCAGTTTGGCGAATGCCCGCTGCGCGGCGTCACCTTCGATGTCTGGCCCGGCGAAATCCTTGGCATCGCCGGGGTCGACGGCAACGGCCAGAAGCACCTGGCCGAGGTCCTCGCCGGGCAGCGGCCGGTATCGGGTGGATCGATCATCTTGAACGGCGAGGACGTCACCAGGCTGGGCGTGCCCGCACGGCGGATGCGCGGCGTGCGCTACATCACGGACGAACGTCTCGGCGAGGGGACGGCGGCGGCGCATTCGGTCTCGGTCAATCTGGTTCTCAAGGAGACCGGGAAGCCGCCGTTCTGGTGGAAGGGCCTCACCCGGTGGGGCGTGATACACGGGCATGCGCGTGGCCAGATCAAGGCGCATGACGTGCGAACGCCGTCCGAGCACGCCCCGATCGGCAAGCTGTCGGGCGGCAACATCCAGAAGGTGCTGCTCGCGCGGGAGCTGTCGCCCGATGCCAAGCTGGTCATCTTCAACAAGCCGACATACGGGCTCGACCTTCAGAGCACGAAATTGGCCCGGGAGCGCATTCGGCGGGGCGCGGGAGCGGAGAACGCCGCTTTGATCGTCATCTCGACGGAGCTCGATGAGTTAATGGAGGTCAGCCACCGGATCGCCGTGATGGATCGGGGAGAGCTCCGCGGGATCGTCGACAACAGGAAGGGCGCCGAGACCGAGATCGGTCTGCTCATGACCGGCGCAAGGGGCCCGTTGCATGCGTGACGCCATGAGGGACCGGGCGATGGCCGAAGCATTGTTGCGCCTTATGCGCATCCTCGTCCCCGTGGTGCTGGCGCTGATCGTCGGTGGGCTGATCCTTTTGGCCTTCGGCAAGGATCCGCTTGCCTACTACGGCTATGTGGTAAAGCGCGGCCTGTTGAGCGGCACCGGGCTCCAATCATCCATCACGCGAATGGCGCCGCTTCTGCTGATCGCCGCGGGCCTGATCGTCGCCTTCCGTGCCGGGCTGTGGAACCTCGGCGTAGACGGGCAGTTTCTGCTGGCTGCCGTCTGCGTGGCGGCGCTGGCCCCGCCGCTCGCGCGGTACCTGCCGTCGGCGCTGGTCTTTCTTGCCTGCTTTCTCGTCGCCGTTCTGGTTTCGGCGTCGTGGTCGTTCATCCCGGCCTATCTGAAGGCCAGGCACGGGATCAACGAGATCATCTCGAGCCTGATGATGAGTTTCCTGGGCGTCAGCCTGGCCAACGTCCTCGTCAAGATCCCCTTCAGCGATCCCAGCACGACGGTTCCGCAGACGGAGACGCTGGCGGTCGCGGACCGCTTCTCGCGGCTTGGCGACACCACCATTCATTGGGGCGTCCTCCTGGCGGTCTTTGCCGTGATCGCCGTCCATTACGTCATGGAACGCACGTCCTTGGGCCTGCGTCTCCAGATCGTCGGAAGCAACCCAAGGGCCGCCAAGCATGCCGGCCTGAATCTGGAGCTGCTGACCATCGTCGCCTTCGCCGTGAGCGCGGGGCTCGCCGGTCTGGGCGGCGCCGTCGAGGTGCTGGGCGTCAGGGGCACGATCCAGGCCGACTGGAATCCGGCATACGGCATCCTGGTGATCCCGCTGGTCTTCCTCGCCCGGTACAACGGCTACGGGGTGATCGGCTTCGTGTTCTTCTTCGCGGTCCTGATGATCGGCGGCGAAAGCGCGGCCCGGCGGCTGGCGGTTCCGCATTACTTCGTACTGGTCCTGGTGGCGCTGCTGATGCTGTTCCTCGCGCTGACCGAGTTTCTGGACCAGAACTGGCGGCGGCGAAAGGCGGGTTGAGAGATGGAGGGCCTCTTCACCGATGTGTTCCTCGGTTCGCTTCTGTTCGGAGCGGTGACCGCCGGCGTGCCCCTGTTGCTGAGCGGTCTGGGCGAGCAGATTTCCGAGAAGGCCGGCGTGCTCAACATCGGGATCGAAGGGATGATGTTGATGGGGGCCTACGCAGGCTTCGCGACGGCCTATCAGACGGAGTCCTTCGCGTTGGGGTTCCTGGCCGGCGGCCTTGCCGGCCTCGCGGCGGCCGCGGTGATGGCGGCGCTCTGCGTCGTGCTCAGCATGAACCAGATCGTCGTCGGAATCGCGATCACGCTGGGCGGCGAGGGGCTGACGGCATTGCTGCACCACTTCCAGTTCAGCCGCAGCTACCCGCGCCTCGGCAGGGCGGACACGCTGGCGATCCCGGGGTTGAGCGATCTGCCGGTCGTGGGCACGGCGTTCTTCGATCGGAACCCGCTGGTCTATGGCGCCGTGCTGCTGGCCATCGCGATGGTCTGGGTCTTCCGGCGGACGCATATCGGGCTGAACCTGCAGGCGGCCGGCGACAAGCCCGCGGCCCTGGACGCCGCCGGGGTCAGCGTCACGCTGACCCGGTCTCTGGCGGTGCTCAGCACAGGATTCCTGAGCGGTCTTGGTGGCGCCTACATGTCGACGATCGGCGGCGGGCTGTTCCTGCCGTTCATGACCGGCGGCGCCGGCTTCATCGCGATCGTCCTGGCGATGCTGGCGCGCGGCAAGCCGATGTGGGTGCTGTTCGGCGCCTTCCTGTTCGGCGGCAGCCTGTCGTTGACCACGGCCCTGCAGGTGGCCGGCGTCAACATTCCGACCGATGTCATCCAGATGCTGCCCTTCGCGATGGTGATCCTGGTTCTGGTCGTCTTCGCAAGAAACAGCTACCTGCCACCGGCCCTGGGCAGCCCATACCATCGGGGCGCACGCTAGAAGAGGACAGTAGGCCCCGGTTGCTCGAGAAGGAGAGTCTTCATGTCGGATACGAAAGTCTACCTGCTTGACGGCGGTACTTTGGTGATTGACGGGTTCCACGTGTTCTGGAACCGGGGGCCAGGCGGCGAGGTGCGCTTTCCCTGCTACTCCGTTCTCGTCGAGCACAAGGACGGCCTGTACATCTTCGATACCGGATACGACCTCGATCACGTCAACCGTGTCCTGCCGTTCGAGAAGCCGATCCAGTCGAAGGACCAGACCATTCCGGGCGCGCTCGCTAAGATCGGCAAGCGTCCGGAAGACATCAACTACGTCATCAACTCGCACTACCACTTCGATCACTGCGGCGGGAACAAGTACCTCACGAACGCCTGCACGGTCTGCCACGCGGCAGAGCTCGAGGCTTGCACATGTCACCAGCCGTTCGAGCATCTCGGCTATTCCGACATGAGCTTCGCCCCGGATCTTGCGAAGAACCGCGCCGGACAGGGCGGGAACGGGTCCGGCGACGCCGGCGATCCGCCGCTCGATATCTACACGCCCAAGTTCGAAACCGTGACCGGCGACCAGGAGATCGCCAAGGGGCTCTGGTTGTTTGAGACGCCCGGCCACACGGCCGGTCACTACAGCATGATGGTGGAACTCGCCAACCGTCGGCCGATGCTGTTCACCGCCGATGCCTGCTACAGCCGGAAGAACATGGAGCTGATGTGCATTTCCAGCTTCCACCTGGATCCCACAGCAAGCCTGAAATCCATGCAGCGGCTGAAGGACCTCGCCGAGAAATACGACGCGGAGCTGTTCTATTCGCACGACGCGGAGTCGTTCAAAGACTACATCAAGGCGCCCGGGTACTACTCCTGATGCGGCGCGCGGCCGAACAAGAAAGGGATGGTGCGTGACATGATCAAGAACCCTGTGATCACGCTGGCGGCCGGACCCGTCCAGGGATACCCGGAAGTGCTCCAGGCGATGGCGCGGCCGCTCGGCTACGACTATGACCCCGCCTTCCTCGCGTTCTACGAGGAGGTGGCGAAGAAATGTGCGGCGGCGATGCGGGTGGAAGAGCCCGCGCTGATCATCCAGGCCGAGCCCGCCGTCGGGATCGAGGCGGCGGCGGCTTCCCTGATCTCGAAGCAGGATGTGGTGCTCAACCTTGCGTCCGGCGTTTACGGAAAGGGCTTCGGATACTGGTCCGCGCGGTACCATAAGGAGATGGTCGAGATCGAGGTGCCCTTCAACGAGGCGATATCGCCCGACGCCGTCGAGCGGGCCCTCAAGGAGCGGCCCGACATCTCCGTCGTCTCGATGGTTCACCACGACACGCCGTCGGGCACCATCAACCCGCTGGTCGAGATCGGCGAAGTCGTCAAGAAGCACGGCGCCCTGCTTCTCGTGGATGCGGTCTCGTCCTTCGGGGGCATGGATGTCCACCCGGGCGATTGCCATGCCGACGTGTTCATCACCGGCCCCGGCAAGTGCCTGGGCGGCACCCCGGGCGTCACGTTCATGGCCATCAGCCAGGCCGCCTGGGAGCACATGGAGAAGAATCCGGATGCGCCGCGGGCATCGATCCTCAGCCTGCTGGATTGGAAGAACGCCTGGCGCCGCACGGAACCATTTCCCTTCACGCCCTCGGTGGCCGAAATCAGCGGCCTTTCCGCCGCGATCGACCGCTATCTCGAGGAAGGGCCGGAAGCGGTCTGGAAACGCCATGCGCTGACCGCGAAGGCGTGCCGCGCCGGGGTTATGGCCATGGGCCTGGAGCTGTGGGCCGCGCGCGAGGCCATTGCCTCGCCGACCACGACGGCCGTGCGGGTGCCGGACGGGCTTACCGATCGCCAGATCATCGAGACCGTTCGCAACGATTACGGCGTGACGTTGTCGATCGGGCGAGGGGAAACCCTGGGGAAGCTGCTGCGGATCGGCCATATGGGGCCGACGGCGGAACCGATTTATGCCGTCGTTGCCGTCGCGGCCCTCGGCGGCGCACTGCGCAAGCTCGGCTTTCCGGCCGATCCGGCCACGGGTGTCGCCGCCGCCATGGCGGTGATCAACGACGCGGCCGGTTGACGGTGGCCGGCTTCGTCGAAGGATTCCAGATTATCTGAGTCCGGGGGACGGGCGATCCGCCGGGCGGGGAGGGGCATTGGAGGCGGATTATATCGTCGTCGGCGCGGGAACGGCCGGGTGCGTGCTGGCCGCGCGGCTGTCGGAGAATCTCGATGCCCAGGTGATTCTGCTGGACGCGGGCGGGGAGATCACGGATCCGGACGTTTGGGATCCTCTGAAATGGCCGAGTCTGCAAGGGCGGGCCTATGACTGGGGCTACGCCACCACCGCCCAGGCCCATTGCGCCGGCCGCTCCCATGCCTGGCCGCGGGGGCGCGGGATCGGCGGGTCGACCCTGATCAACGCCATGGCCCATGTTCGTGGCCATCCGGAGGATTTCGACCGATGGGCGCGGGCCGGTTGCACCGGCTGGTCATACGCCGACCTGCTTCCCTATTTCATTAAGTCCGAAACTTCACCGCATGGCCCGTCGCTCTATCACGGGACCGACGGTCCGATCCACCTGATCCAGCCAAAGGACCCGCATCCGATCACGCGGGCCTATATGCAGGGCGCGGCGCTCTGCGGCCTCGACCCAACGAACGAGCACAACGGCGCGCGCATGACGGGCCCGACCGTGAACACCTTGACCATCAAGGATGGCAAGCGACAGACCGTGGCCGACGCCTATCTGACCGCCGATGTCAGGGCTCGGTCCAATCTGTCCATCCTGTCCGGCGCGCTGGTCGACAGCGTCGTTCTCGCGCCGGGAGGAGGGGAATGCCAGGGCGTTCGAGTCCTCGGGAAGGGCGGTATGGAGGAGATCCACGCCAACGCCGGGGTCATTCTCTGTGCGGGTGCGATCGGATCGCCGGCCATTCTGATGCGGTCCGGGCTCGGCGCGGCCGATGACCTGCACGCGCTCGGCATTGCCTGCCGGCAGGACATGCCCGGCGTCGGCCGCAACCTGCACGACCACCTGCTGGCCGGCGGCAACGTCTACCGATCGAAGCGCCCCGTCCCTCCGTCCCGCTACCAGCACTCGGAATCCCTGTGCTACATCGATGGTTCGGGGGCAAGCGCCGCACCCCAGATCGTTCTGGCCTGCGTGGTCGCGCCGATCACGACGGAATTCTTTTCCGGCCCACCGGCGGGCGAGGGCTACACCATCATGTACGGTTTCACCCATCCGCGCAGCCGAGGGGAGGTCCGGCTTGTCTCGGCGGACGCCCGGGTCGCCCCGTCGATCGATCCCGGTTATCTGCGCGAGGAGCACGACCGGCGCATCTACGAGGACGCGCTGGACTGGGCCCGCGCCGTCGGGGCCTCGCCGGCCCTGGATGATTGGCGCGCGGAGGAAGTCCTGCCGAGCGCCGAATATCTCGCGTCGCCTCTGGCGCTTCAGTCCTTCCTGGAACGGGCCGCCTATACCCATCACCATCCGGTCGGAACCTGCCGGATGGGGTCCGATGCCGAGGCCGTTGTCACCCCCGACCTTTCCGTGCGGAACATTGCGGGGCTTTACGTGATGGATGCCTCGGTCATGCCGTCCATCACCACGGGGCCGGTCAACGCCGCCATCATCGCCATGGCGGAGCGCGCAGCCGATCTGATCGGTGGCCGCACGCCGCTTCCACCAACCCGCCCCGACGTGCTGTGCGATGCCGGTTCGTGAGATCGGGTTGCCGGCCGGATTCCTGTCGGTCAGGCATGGCGTCCTACCGCGCATCTTGGCGGTGACCCTGATGCTGGGCGGTTGCGCCGAGACGCGACAACTGCGCGATCCGGCGCCGGAGTCTGACACCGTCTTTCTCGAGATCCAGAACCGAACGGGCGGGCCGTTGCGCTGCGTAGTTGTCCTGGCGCATTTCGTTACCCGCGATCTCGAACCGATCCGTCCGAACGGAACGACGCGCCTCGGATTGTGGCGCGGCGGCGGACAAGGGGTGCTCGGCTTCGGCCAACACAAGGGCGAGCCGATGATGGTGGAGAACATCCTGTGTGGAGAGGCGGGGCGTTGGCAGGGAACCGCGACCGACCTGCCTCTGACCGACATCCGTTCCGCTCAAACCGATCGGTTTCTCGCGAGTTGCCGGCCCGGCGACCCTCGGCTTGTCTGCACGGTTTCGCGCACGGGCACCTGACCGGTAGAGCCGGGCGGATCCGGTGGCAACTCCCATTTGCCGATGCCGTGACCGCGGCCCCGGGCGGCGGATGCCTGCGTTGACGCTCGGGTAACGATGTAGTAGCGCTTCATCGAAGGCTGTCTTGAAGCGCCTCTCGCGAAGGGCGTCCCGGCATGCTGCTCAAGCGGATCACATCTCTCCGCGACCGGCTTCGCAAATCGGAGCACGAGGTCGCTGACGTGATCGCCGGGATGCCAACCCTTTGAAGGGGTAAAGATGGCAGTGGCCGGAAATCCTGTGCTGAGCCGGCTTGCGGAGGCGTTCGTCATCCCCGTGGTGCGCACGTCGGAGCGCCGCCTCGCGCGCACCGCCATCGACTGGCTTGCCGAGGAGGGGTTTCGGACCTTCGAGATCACCATGACGATCCCGGAGGCGATCGAGCTGATCGAGGAGACGGCCGGGCGCGGATTTCTCGTCGGCGCCGGCACCGTCCTCGATGCCGCAACCGCGGAGCGCTGCATCGCCGCGGGCGCCCGCTACGTGGTCTCGCCAGCAAATCTGCCCCCGGTCGCCGCAGCCTGTCGGAGCGCAGGCGTCGTCTCCATGCTGGGTGCGCTCACCCCGACCGAAGTGGTGGCGGCGCTCGCAGCGGGCGCGGACGCGGTGAAGATATTCCCGGCGAGCAGCGTGGGCGGGCCCGCCCATATCAAGGCGCTGCATACCGTCTTCCCGGACGCGACGCTGGTGCCGACCGGCGGCATCGACGTGGCGGACATTCCGGTCTATCGCGCCGCGGGCGCCGCGATCGTCGGTCTGGGCGGTAAGCTGGTCGATGAGGCCGCGCTGGCGGCAAACGATCGCGCCAAGATCGCCACGGTGGCCCGGCGCGTGCGCCAGCAGATCGAGCGCGCCTGAACAGGAGATACCGATCGTGAAGGCCAGCGCATTGCGACAAGGCCTCGCCGAACAGGGCAGCATCTGAGGGGGGCGATGGCACCGGACATCGTCGGGCTCGGCGAGCCGCTGCTTGAATTCAACCAAGTCCCGAGCCGGACGGACGAGCCGATCTACCGCCTTGGCCACGGCGGCGATACGTCGAACGCGATGATTGCCGCCGCCCGCCAGGGCGCGAAGACCGGCTACGTCACCGCGCTCGGTGCGGATCCCTTCGGCGACTCGCTCCTGGCGCTCTGGCAGCGCGAGGGCGTCGACGCGAGCCGGGTTGTCCGAGACCCGGCCGCGCATACCGGTATCTATTTCGTCTCGCACGGCCCCAAGGGGCACGTCTTCACCTATATGCGTGCGGGCTCCGCGGCGAGCCGGTTCGGTTCGGGAAGCTTGCCGCTCGACTACATCGCCAGAGCCAGGTTCCTGCATGTCTCGGGCATCAGTCAGGCGATCAGCGACGTTGCCGCCGACGCGGTCTTCGCCGCCGTGCGGCATGCCCGCGCGAACGGGGTGAGAGTGTCGTACGACACGAATCTGCGGTTGAAGCTCTGGCCGCTCGACCGCGCGCGGGCCATCATGCACGCGACGGTTCCGCTTTGCGACGTCTTGTTGCCGAGCCTCGAGGATGCCGAGGCCCTGACGGGGCTTACCGACGCCGATGCGATTGCCGATTTCTACCTGAAGCTCGGCGCGCCGATTGTGGCCTTGAAGCTCGGCCCGGAGGGGGCGCTCGTCGCGACGGTGTCGGAGCGCCGCCGCGTTCCCGGAAATCCGGTCAAAGTCGTGGATGCGACGGGGGCAGGTGACACGTTCGACGGTTCATTCCTGGCGATGATGGTTGCGGGCCGGGACCCGTTCGAAGCGGCGCGCTACGCCAATGCCGCTGCGGCCCTGTCGACACAGGGCTATGGTGCGGTGGCTCCAATCCCGCGGCGTGACCAGGTTCTGGCATTTCTCAAGACTCTGGATGGTCTCTAACGCCGACGCTGGTTACTGCCGGCCATTTCACCTTGCTTTTTCTCGGATCGGCGCGATCATTAAGTGGTCGACCAATCGTGAATAAGTTCTCGGCGGCGCGCGTCTTTCGCCGTTGCCGAGAAACAACAAAGTGGGAGGGCGTTTTGAGGGCAACCATCAGAAGCGCCGCGATCGGGGCCGCAGCCGTTTTGGCCGCCGCCATCGGCAGTCCAGCATTGGCCCAGGACTCCGAGCCGATCAAGATCGGCGCGATCTATATTCTTTCCGGCACCGCCGCGACTTATGGCGAGTTCGCCCGCGACGGTATCCAAATGGCGGTGGACGAGATCAACGCACAAGGCGGCCTCCTCGGGCGAAAGCTCGAGGTGCGAATGGAGGACAGCCAAGGGAAGGCCAACATCGCGATCCAGGCGGCGCGAAAGCTCGTCTACCAGGACGAGGTCGATCTGCTGATGGGCATCGACTCCAGCGGGGTTGCCAACGGCATTGCGCCGGTTGTGTCGGAACTGCAGCGGCCTTTCCTGATCACCCATGCCGCGACGCCGGACGTGACCGGCAAGCTGTGCAACGAGTGGCTCTTCCGCAACTCCGTCAACGTCAACCAGCACATGAAGGGCGCCGCCCTCCTGGCGAAGGACCTGCCGGCGAAACGGTGGACGACGATCGGCCCGGACTACGCCTTCGGTCACCAATCCTGGGAATATTTCCAGAAATACCTGGCGGAGGTGAAGCCCGACGCGGAGTTCATGACGGAGACCGCGTTTCCGCAATTCGGGGCCGAGGACTTCACTCCCTTCATCAACAGGATCATGGCCGCAAAGCCCGACGGAATCCTGATCTCCGTCTGGGGCGGCGATCTCGTCAACTTCATCCGGCAGGCAAACGATCTCGGATTCTTCGATCAGGATTTCGAGATCCTTCTGACCTTGGGTGCGGCGACCGAGGTGCTGTATGCGCTGGGCGACCAGATGCCGGAGGGGCTCTGGGCAGGGACCCGGTACTGGTATGACGCGAAGGACACGCCGATCAACCGCCAGTTCGTGGACGGCTATTACGAGCGTTACGGACGGTATCCCAGCTATAACGCCCAGAACGCCTATGCCGGCGTCTACACCTTCAAAGCGGCGATCGAGGAAGCCGGCAGCGTCGAGCCGGCGGCGGTGGCGGCGGCCATGAAGGGTCTGACCGTCAAGGCGCCAATCGGCACCTACACGCTGCGTCCCGAGGATCATCAGGCCCTCGTCGACGATTTCTGGGGCGTCACAAAGGCCCGTGGGGATTCGCCGATCCGGACGCTCGACCCGGTACGGGTCTTCGCCGCGGCGGACGTGACGCCGGCGCCATCCGAAACCGGCTGCACGATGCAATAGCCACCTTCGATCGACCCCGCCCTCTGGCTCCCGGGGCAGAGGGCGGGGCGTCTCCTGCAGGTTTGGTCGATGGCCACCTTCGTTGCCGCGCTGCTCAACAGCCTCGACATCGGCATGCTGTTGTTCGTCATCGCCTCGGGGCTGACGATCATCTTCGGCGTGCTCGGCGTCCTCAACTTTGCCCATGGCGCGCTCTACATGCTGGGCGCCTATATCGCCTTCTCTGCCGTCGCCCATGTCGGGGTTCCGTTCTGGGTGGCGCTGGTCACGGTTCCGTTCCTGGTCGCTGCCGCGGCCGCCGCTCTCGAGCGCCTGACGATCAGCCGCATCTACGATCGCCATCCGACCTGGGGGCTGTTGCTGACCTTCTCCTTGCTGCTGATTCTCGACGATGCGGTGCGGATGATCTGGGGCGTCGGGATACACGTCGTCGAGCCGCCGAAGGCCCTGCAGGGCACCTTTACCCTGATGGGGGCCGTCTATCCGCGCTACAGCCTGTTCACGATCGTTGCCGGTGCGATGATCGGCGTCGCCGTCTGGCTGCTGTTCAACAAGACGCGGATCGGCAAGCGCGTCCGCGCCGCGGCGGTGGACCGCGACATGGCGCGCGCGGTCGGCATCGACGTTTCGGCCGTCTATACGATCGTGTTCGCCTTCGGCGCGTGGCTCGCCGCCTTCGGCGGTGTGCTGGCCGCGCCCATGCGGGCGATCGGCCCGGCGATGGGGGAGAAGATCATCATCGAATCCTTCGTCGTCGTCGTGATCGGCGGCCTGGGCAGCTTTCCCGGCGCGCTGCTGGGCGCGCTGATCCTCGGCGCCATCCACGGGTTCGGCGGGCGCTGGTTGCCGGAGCTCAACATCGTGCTGCCCTATGCCGGCATGGCGGCGGTTCTCTTGCTGCGCCCGCATGGCCTCATGGGGAGGCCGGCGTGAACCCGCGGCCACCGACGCGGGGCGAGCTCCGAGGTGGGAGCGTACCGGCCCGCCGGCGCCTCGGTGGGATATTGGTCGCCGTGGCGGCGATCGCGCTGGCCGCGTTGCCCTGGTATGGCCCCTACTTCATCGTGTTCCTGGCCACGGAGGTCCTGATCCTCGGCCTGTTCGCGAGCGCCTTCAATCTGCTGTTCGGCTATACCGGCCTGCTGTCCTTCGGGCACGCTGCATATTTCGGGACGGGCGCCTATGTCGCGGCGCTGCTCCTTCGCGATCTGCAGCCGCCGTTCCTCCTGGTCCTGCTGGCGGCGCCGCTTGCGGCCGGGCTGCTGGCCGTCGTGATCGGATTCCTGTGCGTCCGGCTCTCCGAGGTCTATTTCGCGATGCTGACCCTGGCCTTCGGCATGATGGTGTTCGCGGTCTACCACCAATGGCGGAGCGTCACCGGGGGGACCGATGGCGTGGCCGGCTTTCCCGTCACGCCGCTGCTGCCGGGGCTCGAGCTCAATCTCGCCAATCCCTTCAACTATTACATCCTGACCTTTGTCACGGTTGCCCTCGGCTTGGCCATACTGCACCGGATCACCGTCTCGCCCTTCGGGTTGGTTCTTCGGGCCATGCGCGAGAACGCGGAACGCGTCGCCTTCGCGGGCCTGCCGGTGCGGCGCTACCGGCTCTACGCCTTCGCGATCTCGGGTGCCTTCGCGGGCCTCGCCGGCGCTTTGTTCGCACCGTTCAACAGGATCGCCGTTCCCGACATGGTGCACTGGACCATGTCGGCGGAGCCGGTGCTGATGTCCATCCTGGGCGGTGCCCAGTACTTCTTCGGGCCGATGCTGGGCTCTGCGCTGTTCCTCGGGTTGCGGCACTGGCTTACCTCCTATACGGACCAGTGGATGTTCTTCCTGGGATTGGTCCTGCTGGCGCTGGTCCTGTTCCTGCCGCGCGGAATCCTGGGTCTGTTCGAGCGGTGGCTGGGGGGGCGGTCATGACCGCGCCGCTGCTCGAGGCGAAGAACGTTCGCAGGACTTTCGGTGCCTTCGTCGCGGTGGACGGGGTGTCTCTGACGATCCGTGAGGGCGAGGTGGCCGCGCTGATCGGATCGAACGGTGCCGGCAAGACGACCTTCTACAACATCGTTTCGGGACGCCTGGCGCCCAGCTCGGGGACGGTATGGTTCCGCGGCCGGGACATCACCGGCCTGCCGCTGCATCGGATATCGCGGCTGGGTATCGGCCGCTCGTTCCAGATCACGAACATCTTCGCCGAGCTGACGGCCGTCGAGAACGTCTCCTTGGCCCTGGTGGCGCATCTTGGCCAGGGCCTCGTCCTGTGGCGGCGAGTGGCCGCCGACACCGAACTTCGCCGGCGCGCGCTGGAGGTTCTGGAACGACTCGGCATCGCGGCCCTGGCCGACCGGCGCGCCGGTACCCTTAGCTACGGCGACAAGCGCCTGCTCGAGCTCGCGATCGTGCTCGCGGGCGATCCTACGCTCGTGCTGCTCGACGAGCCGACCGCCGGCATGACACCGGAGGAGACGCAGGCCGTCGTTCGCCTGATCCGGCACCTGGCAGAGACAGGGCCCTACACCTTCTTTATCACCGAGCACGACATGGAAGTGGTGTTCGGGCTTGCGCAGCGCGTGTTCGTGATGCATCGCGGCCAGCTCCTGGCGGACGGCACGCCGGAAGAGATCCGGGTCAATCCGGAGGTGCGCGCCGCCTATCTTGGCGAGGATGCGGCGTGATGCTCGTCGTCGAGGATCTCCACGCCTATTACGGCGAAAGCCACGTGCTGCAGGGCATCTCTCTGGAGGTCAAGGCCGGCGAGGTCGTCTGTCTGCTCGGGCGCAACGGCGTGGGCAAGACGACGACGCTGAAGGCGATCATCGGCCTGGTGCCGCCGCGCCGCGGGCGTGTCCGTTTCGAGGGCCGGGAGATCCAAGGCATGACGCCGGACCGAATCGCGCGGCTGGGCATCGGGTTCGTGCCCGAGGACCGGCGCATCTTCGCCGGGCTGACGGTCGAGGAAAACCTCGAAGTCGCCGAGCGGCGCCTGCCGGCTTCCGAGCGCCGCTGGCCCCTGGAGCGGATCTGGGACCTGTTCCCGGTGCTCGCCGAGATGCGCGGCCGCCAGGGCGACCGGCTCAGCGGTGGCGAACAGCAGATGCTGACGATCGCCCGGGCGCTTGTCACGGAGCCGCGCCTGGTGCTGCTGGACGAGCCCAACGAGGGCCTGGCACCGGTCGTGGTCCAACAGATCGGCCGGCTGATCGACGAGCTTGCCAAGAGCACGACGATTCTGTTTACGGAGCAGAACGTCAAGTTCGCGTTGCGGCATGCCGGGCGCGGCTACATCATCGAGAAGGGGCGCATCCGGCACCACGCGACGACCGAGGCCCTGCGCGCCGATCCCGACCTGCTGGAACGCCACATGGCGGTCTGATCCGGGCCCACCGGAGACGGCCTTTCGTTTCGGCGGGGAAGGGCTGCCGGACAGTCTCGCCCGTGAGACGCGATCTGATGGACACAGGAGTTTGCATCACATGCCCGATTACGGCCCGGCGCGGCCAACCGCCCAAGAACTGATGGATCTGGACACTCCGGCGCTGCTGCTCGACCGCGACCGTCTGGTGCGGAATCTCGAGTCGATGCGGATGCGGATGGAGGAGCGCGGGGTTGCGTTGCGGCCGCATCTCAAGACCGCGAAGTCGGTCGAGGTCGCCCGGTTGGCCGTGGGAGAGGGCGGGCCGATCACCGTCTCTACGCTCAAGGAGGCCGAGGCCTTTGCCGAGAACGGATTTCGCGACCTGCTTTATGCCGTCGGTATGGTTCCGGCCAAGATGCCGCGCGCAGCGCGCCTGCTGCGGCAGGGAATCGATCTCAAGCTGGTCGTCGATACGCCGGAGGCGGCCGATGCGCTCGCCGGGGCGGCGTCCGCGGAGGGCATCGTCTGCGGCGTGCTCATCGAGATCGACAGCGGCGGCCGGCGCGCCGGCGTGCTGCCGCAGGACGAAAGGCTGCTTGAAATCGGCCGCCGGCTCGCCGCGTCGCAGGGCACGCGGCTGGCGGGGGTCATGACGCATGCCGGACACTCGTACGAGGCGCGCGGCCGCGCCGAACTGGAGGCCGTCGCGAAGGCCGAGAGCGCGGCGGTCACCGAAGCCGCTCGCGGGCTGCGTGCGGCCGGACTTCCGTGCCCGATTGTGAGTGCCGGATCGACACCGACCGCGGTCGTCGCCGAGGACCTGACGGGGGTCACGGAGATGCGGCCCGGGGTCTATATGTTCTTCGATCTCGACCAGGTCGGGATCGGGGTCTGTGGGGTCGAGGATATCGCGCTTTCGGTGATGGCGAGCGTGATCGGCCACAATCGTCAGGCCGGCCAGATCCTGATCGACGCCGGCGGACTCGCGCTCTCCAAGGACGTGAGCGCCGGCGCGTTCATGCCGGGCATCGGCTATGGCCGGGTCTGCGATCTCGACCTCGTGCCGCTTGGTGATCTCACTGTCGCCAACACCCATCAGGAGCATGGTCTCGTCCCCGTTCCCGATCCCGGATGGTTCGATCGGCTTCCGGTCGGTGCGCGTGTGCGGGTGCTGCCGAACCACGCCTGCATGACCGCCGCCGCCTATGACGGCTACCACGTCCTGCAAGGCGGTCGCCTATCCGCGTTCTGGCCTCGCGTCAACGGCTGGTGAGGCGGGCGAGCGGGCCAAGAGGATCGAGGAGCAGCGGGGCGCGGCACCCACAGGCCGTGATCCGCCGTCGGGTTCCTGAGCCTGCCATCAACCTCGTGGAATCGCGCCGCTGGTAAAGCAAGGCATTTTACGAAATAATTATTATTATTTTATTGTTTTGTGATCTAATTTGTCTTTTATAATCGCGGTGAATCGGCTAAATTTGGTCCAGGATAGTGGCAATGGCGCGTTCGATCCGGGGTCGAGCATGTATGTGACCAGGATGCAACTCTACTCGCTCAGCGACCGCGAGGCTCGGCGTCACAAGCGGATAGACCATCCGAACGTCGATGTTTACTTTGAAAACAAGGCTTGGCGTCCCTTGAACTGGTCGGTCGGCGGCCTGCTGATTCGGCCGTATGAAGGTTCCTTGGAGCCCGATCACGTTGTTCGGGGATTGATCGTTGGGACCACCTATCAGGGGCAGGAGAAGGTTCCGTTTACCGCGCGCGTCGTCCGCCGCATCGACAGGCGAAAGGAACTGGCCCTTCAGTTTGCGCCGGCCGACGACCAGCTGCGCCGATTCTTCGATCGCTACATCCAATCGTTGGGGCGCCTGGTCCGGTAGGCCTGTAAGCGCTACGCCCGGTCCTTGTCCCGTCCCAGATCCGGCATCGACAGGGACAGGAGATAAAGCCGCGTCGTGTAGTGCATCCGGACGTCCGGCAGAGTGGCGGGGACGCCGTATGGCGACCGGGTCGGGCTTGGTCCCGCACCGTCCGAGGTTGCTGGGCGCGTGCCTACTTCCGCCGGGTTGGATCCGGCAATGCCACCGCGGACATCGGTCGCTTTCGCCATCGCAAAGGCGTGGTCCGCGAACCGGGCCGCGAAGCGGTCATAGACCTCCGAGAGCGAGCGCGGGCGGCCGTTCTTCTCGTAAAAGACGCCCCGATTGGCCTTGGCGGCCGCGGGCAGCAAGTCGGCCGCGCTCTGAGATGGGTCCAATTGCAGGGCCCGGAGAAACTTCTCCGCGCCGCCCGGGCCAAGGAAATGGGCCAGATAAAGCTCGGTATTTCCGATCCGGCCGCCGACGGTCTGCTCGAGATGCTCGCGGTTGCTCCGGGTGTATTCGGCCGCCATGAGAGCGGAGATCTTCGGGTCTCCGCGAAGGTCCAGAATCTGTTGCTTCAGAGCCTTGTCCGCGTTTCCTGACCGCAGCACCTCGGCGTAGTCGCCCAGGCCGTACTTGGCGCCATGCGCCGCGATCATCTCCAGCCAGGTCTCGTCGATGAACTGGTAGAGGCCGCTGGCGCTGCTGGTTTTTGCCGCGATGCCCGGATCGAACCCGCTCTCCATCGCGGCTTTGGTTACCAAATAGGAAAAATCGACGCCGGACCGCAGGCTCGCCATCTGGATGGCCTTGGCGACCTGGGGAGAGGCACCTGGCACGGTGATGTCGTTCGCGCGGATCGGGTTTACGCTCATCTCGGTGCTCTCGGGTCGTTCATCGCTTCTCGGGGTACCGCCGCGCCTGCATCCAGGCCCACTCATTCGCCCGGACGGAGACCCAGGGCCCGGCGCGCCCGCGCCCCTGTGGACCGCCGGTCATCGAGCGGGCCGGCTATAACTCCGCCGACACGGCAACTTGGGGGCATTTGTACACCCAATTCTTTTAAGCTGCTTTAAACATCGACCTGTAGCCTCACCGTCGCTCCAGTCCGGCAACGGCCTGGGCTGCACCCCAAGAAGGGCTCTGCATGTTGCTCCCAGAAGAGCGGGGCGGGCAAACGAGGGGGAGAAATCCATCATGAGCCTGCTGGGTGCAATGCGGGCCGGCGTGGCCGGCCTCCAGGCGCAGAGCACGAAATTCGGCGCCATTGCCGACAACATCAGCAATTCCAGCACCGTTGGCTACAAACGGGCCGACGTGCAGTTCACCTCGATGGTGACGCAGCCGCCGACCCAGACGAGCTACACCTCGGGGGGCGTGCTTCCGGCCATCCGGCAGCAGATCGACAAGCCCGGGGCCCTGCTCCCGACCACGTCGAACACCGATCTTGCCATCGCCGGCGGTGGCTTTTTCGTCGTTGCGGACAATGCGGACGCGCCCGACCGGTCCTTCGCCCTGACCCGGGCCGGTTCGTTCCTGCCGGACGATGAGGGGAATCTGGTCAACTCAGCCGGATACTACCTGCAGGGTTTTGCGCTGAACGCCGATGGAACGACCGTTGTTCCGACGCCCTCGACGGATACCTTCAACGACCTTCAGACGGTCAACGTGAAGGACCTCACCTTTACCGGCTCCGCGACAACGGTCATCGATTTCGCCGCCAACCTGCCGGCGCAGGAAACCGGAACCGGCACGCCGCCGGGGGCGATCTTCAGCACCAGCGTTACTTATTACGACCCGCTCGGCAATCCGCGGCGCCTGACGTTGGAGTGGGAGGCGGACGCCGCCACCGCCAATCAGTGGACGCTCAACATCATCGATTACGACGGCACCAACATTGGCACGGTCGACGTCGCGTTCAACGCAGCCGGGCCGAATGCCGGATCGCCGCAGGCCTATACGACGGCGCTGCCGATCGCCAACGGCGTGGTGACTCTGACCACCGTCGGTGGTCAGACGATCGATCTGGAGCTTGGCGCGCCGAACACCTCCACCGGCATCGTCCAGTTCGCCGGCAGCTACGAGCCGAGCCGGATGAACGCCGACGGCGCCCAACTCGGTGTGCTGCAGCGCGTCGATATCAGCAAGGACGGCATCGTCTACGCCGTGTTCAACAACGGCGAGCGAACGCCGATCTATCAGATCCCGCTCGCCGTTGTCCCCAATCCCAACGGCTTGATCTCGGAAGACGGAAACGTGTTCCTCCTTGGACAGGATTCCGGATCGATGTTCCTTTGGGAGGCTGGGCGAGGCCCGTCCGGCGAAATTGTCGCCGGCGCGGTTGAGGCGTCCAACGTCGATATCGCCGAGGAGCTGACGGAGCTGATCCAGACGCAGCGGGCCTACTCGTCCAATGCGAAGATCTTTCAGGCCGGCGACGAAATGATGACCGTCCTGACGCAGCTCAAGAGGTAGGCGGGCGGGCTTGCCGGCCCTAGGGCCGGCAAACCGCATTTCCGTTCGCTCACGGAGGGAGCACGACTGCCATGACGATCACCCAGGCCATCAACGCGGCGCTGAGCGGCTTACGGGCGGCACAGACGCATGCGGCCCTTGTCGGCCGCAACGTTGCCAATGCCCAGACGCCAGGCTACGTCCGCAAGGACATAGGTCTGAGCAACTACGTCATCGGCGGGACGGGCGCCGGCGTAAGGGTGGACGGTATCTTCAGGCGGGTGGACGAGCTTCTCATCCGGGACGTCCGGAACGCCTCGAGTGGCGTGGGCAAGCAGGAGGTACTGGCGGAGGCCCTGGGATACTTCACCGACCTGGTCGGGCAACCGCAGGATGAGCGCTCTCTGGCGAGCGCGCTGGCGGCGCTCGACCGCGTGCTGGGCGAGCTGGGCGATACCCCGGACAGCGCGACGCTTCAACAAACCGTGGTCACGACCGCGGAAGAGCTGGCCGCCGTTTTTCATCGAACCGATGCGGCGATACGGCGGGCGCGCGAGGACGCGGATGCGCGGATCGCGGAGGCCGTCAGGGATATCAACAGCGCGCTGGATCGGATTCACGCGCTCAACAAGATGATCACGGCCCGGTCGCAGTCCGGAACGGACACCACGGATCTGAGGGACGAGCGGGACAACCTCATCGACATGATCGCGAAGGAGATTCCGATCCGCACGCTCACGAGCGACGAAGGTGAGGTCACCATCGTGACGCAGGGCGGCACGGTGCTGCTCGACGACCAGGTCTCGTACCTCCAGTTCAACCACTCGGCGACAATCCCCCCGGGTATGCTGTATGACCCAACCACGCCGGGTGGCCTCAGCGGCCTAGAAGTGAACGGCGTCGACATCGCTCCGGGCAGCGGATATGGCGGCGCGATCACCTCCGGCCGTCTCGCCGGGCTGTTCGAGATCCGCGACAGCGTGATGGTGCGCTTCCAGATACAGATCGACGAGGCCGCAAGCCAACTGATCGCTGGGTTCCAGGCCGCGGATGCCACCGTGACAGGCACGCCGCCCACGGATACCGGGCTGTTCACCGACGGGGGGAATGCCCACGACCCGACGGCCTATGTTCCCGGGCTTGCCGGACGCATCGCGGTGAACGACCTCGTCAAGCCCGAAGTTGGCGGCGAGCTGTGGCGCGTTCGCGACGGCATGCACGCGGCGACCCCGGGGGCGTCCGGCGACAGTACGCAGGTTCGCCAATTCGAGGCGGTCTTCGATGCGGTCATGTCCTTCGATCCCGCGGCCGGTCTCCAGACATCGGCGAAGCTTCTCGATTTCGCCGCCGCGGCGGTATCGGACCAGCACGCGATGCGGGTCCAGGCCGAAACGAGCCTGGAAGGCCAGTCCATCGCCTACGACACGCTGGTGACGACCCGGCTGAATCGCGACGGCGTCAATGTCGACGAAGAGATGCAGATGCTGCTCATGATCGAACGGAGTTACGCGGCCAATGCACAGGTCCTGTCGATCGCCAATCAGATGATCAACAGGCTGTTCGAGATTTAGGAGATCCGCGATGTTTCTTCAGTCCGTCTCGACCCTTGGCTTGGCGCTGCAGAATCGGCACACCATTGTGGACATGCAGCGGCGGCTCTCCGAACTCCTGAAGGAGCAAGGTTCGGGAAAGAAATATGATGTCGCGGGCGACATTGGTGGCCGTACCGCGAGCCTCATAGGCATGCGCAATGCCTTTGCGGAGGCGGAGGAATACGCGGTCTCGAACGAGACGATCGCGGCGCGCCTCCAAACGACTCAGTCGGCCCTGAATGGCATCCGCGCCGCCATTGCCGGCAACGAAGACGGCGACGATCCCGGCGGATTCCTGAAGCTGGTCATCGCCGGCATGCAGACCGAGACCGGTGCGGAGCTTGTGCAGGAGGCGGCGCAGGACCTGCTGGGGAATTTGCGCGGTATCCTGAACACGAACAGTGGCGGGCGATTCCTGTTCGCCGGAACGGCGACCGATACCACTCCGATTCAGGAGGAGGGCACCGTGAATCCGGCGACCGGCTTTTCGCCGATACAGGTGCTGCAGGATGTCATTGCCGCGAAGGCGCCAGTGACCGACACGGCCACCTTGAACGACCTCTTGACCGGCACCGATGGCATCGCGTCGGTGTTCGATGATACCCACACGACGGCAGCTTATCGGTATTCAGAGACGTTCTACAACGGATCGGCCAACAATGTGACGGCCAAGGTCGATGCGGCGCTCGAATTCGCCTATGGCGCCCGCGCCGACGATCCGGGGATCCGGGAGATCATGAAGGCTGTCTACACGCTTGCCGTGATCGACAAGGACTCGATGCCGCCGGCCCAGTACGCGGAACTTCTCGAGCAGTCGCTCGCTGACCTGCAGGAAGGTCTGGGCATGTTGGACGTGACGCAGGGCAAAATCGGCTTGCAACAGCAAACCGTGGAAAAAGCGCGAGTGCGTCACGAGCTCACCATGGGCGTGTTGACAGAGCAGATCAATCACCTGGAGACGGCGGATCCGTACGAGACAAACGTGAGAATATTGAACCTGATGAGCCAGACCGAGGTGACCTTCACGCTGACCGGGAAGATCGCCAAACTGAGCCTCATCAACTATCTCTGAGCGCTTGGGCCCGATCGAAACCCGAGCTTAAACGGCTTCGGGTAGAAATCAGGTCCCAGATCGGCGGAAAGGGCAGGTATGCCATGGACGTAATGGGAATTGGCCTGTTCAAGCTGGCGAGCCGGCGCCTCTCCTATCTGGCGACGCGCCACCAGGTCATCGCCGAGAACGTCTCGAACGCCAACACGCCCGGCTTCGTTGCGCGCGATCTCAAGCCGTTCGAGGCGGCCCTGGAGGAGGCGGAGGTCCGCCTTGCCAGGACGCGGCCGGGTCACATGAGCGTGGCGTCGGTCGACCACGGCGAGTTCCGCCTGGACAGCAACCCGGCGGTCTGGGAGATCGTGCCCAGCGGCAACAGCGTCGTCCTCGAGCAGGAGATGCTCAAGGGGTCCGAGACCGTGGCGTCTTACTCGCTCGTGTCGAATGTCTACAAGTCGAGCCATTCGATGCTCAAGATGGCGGTCAGCAACCAGTAGTCGGAGGAAGGGGATGCCAGATGCCTTGATGTCCTCGATCGCCATCGCGTCGTCCGGGCTGAAGGCCCAGAGCATGCGGATGCGGGTGGTCGCGGAGAACGTGGCTAACGCCAACTCGACGGCATCGACGCCGGGCGGCGACCCGTATCGGCGCAAGACGATCACTTTCGAGGCCGAGCTCAACCGATCGCTGGGCGCGTCTCTGGTGGAGGTCAAGAGCATCGGCGTCGACAGGTCCTCGTTCAAGCAGGTCTATGATCCCAGCCACCCCGCGGCGGACGAGGACGGATACGTCAAGATGCCCAACGTCTCGACCCTGATCGAGATGGCGGATATGCGCGAAGCCACGCGCGCCTACGAAGCCAATCTCAACATGATCGAGCAGGCGCGCTCGATGCTGATGCGCACCACCGATCTTATCCGTCGCTGACCTTAGGAGATCGCAGGTATGGCGCTCATTACGCCGTCGCTGGGCCAGGCCGCCCGGCTGTATGCACAGAACAAGCTGTTCGGGCAAGGGCTTACGAACGGACCTTCGCAGTCGGCGAACGTCTCCGGCCCGACCTTCGGGGAGTTCATGAAAGACGTGGCGAACGCGTCGATCGAGACACTCCGCCGTAGCGAGGCCGTCTCCATCGCCGGCACGAAGGGCAAGGCCAGTGCGCAGCAGGTCGTGGAGGCCGTGATGGCGGCGGAGGTGACGCTGCAGTCGGCCATAGCCATCCGCGACAAGATGGTGCAGGCCTATCAGGAAATCCTGCGCATGCCGGTCTAAGACAGGCACCCAGTTGCCGTAATGAATGAAACCGACGCGATCGACCTCCTGCGCGACGGCATATGGACCGCATTGCTCATTGCCGCGCCCGCGCTGATCGTGGCCATGGTCGTTGGCGTCGGAATTGCGCTGGTCCAGGCCCTGACGCAGATACAGGAAATGACGCTCACCTTCGTGCCGAAGATCGTCGCGATCCTCGTGGTGGTCGCCATTTCCGCGCCCTTCATGTACCAGGGCCTGTCGAACTATGCACTCAAGCTCGTCGACCGCATCGCGGCGGGATTCTAAGGCCCGACGGTACAACGGGCAGGTTCCCCATCTCGCGCGGTAAGTCGCCTCGGCCATTCTTCGGCGCGGATGCCGCCGAACCGCGCTTCGGCAGAGCAGTCTTAACCCGCCGTTTACCTCGCGGTGCCATGCGCCCGCCCGCCGCATCTTATACCTCAGATTAAATCCCATTCATTAGGGTTTGCCGGAAGCAATTCGGCGTCGGTTTGCATGTTTGGTCTCGGGTATCTCAAAGCGGAGTTCGAGCGGCTCGGCGGCCCGGTCTATCGCGGGCAGGTGTCGGCCTGCCTTGGTACCGTCGTTAAGGTAACCGGGCTGCAGGCGCATCTGTCGCCGGGCGACAAGTGCAAGATCGTCTGCAAGGACGGTCGGCAGGTTCTATGCGAGGTGGTCGGATTCCACGAGAATCGCACGATCGTCATGCCTTTCGACAGCGTCGACGGCATCGTCCTGGGCAGCGACGTCTATCCGACCGAAGACAAGGCGCTGATCCGCCCCGACGACAGCTGGATCGGGCGCGTCTTCAACGCCTTGGGTCAGCCCATCGACGGAAAGGGTCCGGTGGGATCCGGCAATCGCGCGCGCCCGCTCCGGGCACCGGCCGTGCCGGCCTATGAGCGGCGCCGGATGGGCGGGAAGCTCGACACCGGCATCCGGGCGATCAACACCTTCGTCCCGATCTGCAAGGGGCAGCGGATGGGGATCTTCGCCGGCTCGGGTGTCGGCAAGTCGACGCTCCTGTCGATGCTGGTCCGATCCTCCCGCGCCGACGTCAATGTGATCGGGCTTATCGGCGAGCGCGGCCGCGAGGTCCAGGACTTTCTCCAGGAGCAGTTGGGCGAAGAGGGGCTGCGGCGGTCCGTGCTGGTGGTCGCTACCTCCGACGAAAGCCCGCAGATGCGTCGCCAGGCCGCCTATGTCACCGCTGCTGTCGCCGAGGAGTTCCGCGACCGCGGCCTGCAGGTCCTCTGCTTGATGGACAGCATCACGCGGTTCGCGACGGCCCAGCGCGAGATCGGCCTGGCCGTCGGCGAACCGCCGACCACGAAGGGTTACCCGCCGAGCGTCTTCGCGGAGCTGCCGAAGCTGCTGGAGCGCGCCGGGCCCGGCGTCGCCGGCCAGGGCGACATTACCGGCGTCTTCACCGTTCTCGTCGAAGGCGACGACACCAACGAGCCCATCGCCGATGCGGTCCGCAGCATCGTCGACGGGCATCTGGTGCTGGATCGGGAGATCGCGGAGCGCGGGCGGTTCCCGGCGATCGACGTGCTGCGCAGCGTGTCGCGGGCGCTGCCCGGCTGTCACACGGAGGAGGAATGGTCGCTTCTGTGTGAGGCGCGGGAGCTGATCGCCGAGTACGAAAGCCTGCGCGAGATGATTCAGATCGGGGCATACCGCTCCGGCAGCAATTCGGCGGTTGATCGGGCCATCGCGGTATATCCGCGAATCGAGGCCTTTCTTGCGCAGCAGATCGGAGAGCGGGCCAGCATCGAGGAGGGATTCTCGGCGTTGCGCGCGATCCTGCGGCAGGAGCGGGAGCCGCCGACTTTCGGCCGGTCGGAGCGAACCGGGAAGCCGACCGGGGCGAAGGCGGTATCGGGCGAAAACGTCATGCCGTTCCCTGGCGCCCGGGACGCCGCCGGCGGGGCGGCCCCTGATTCGCTGGCGGCCATTGCCGGATGAGCGACGTCGCCAGTTCCAGCCCGAGGCTGCTGACCTCTCTAAGCGCCGGCATGCGCCATCGCGACATGATGTTCGCGATCGGCATCGTGCTGATCCTGATCGTTCTGTTCTTGCCGGTTCCGGCCTGGCTTCTGGATATCGGTCTGGCGATCTCGATCGCTATAAGCGTGTTGATCCTGATGGTCGCCTTGTGGATCAACAAGCCGCTCGACTTCTCGTCCTTCCCGACGATCCTGCTCGTGGCGACCACGTTGCGGCTGTCGCTGAACATCGCATCGACGCGGCTCATCCTAAGCGACGGCCATACCGGGCATGATGCGGCCGGGCACGTGATCGCCGGATTCGCGCATTTCGTGATGGGGGGCAACTTCCTCATTGGCTTCATCGTGTTCGCCATCCTGACCACGGTGAACTTTGTGGTGATCACGAAGGGCGCGACCCGCGTGGCCGAGGTGACCGCGCGCTTCACCCTCGATGCGATTCCCGGAAAGCAGATGGCGATCGACGCCGATCTTTCGGCTGGATTGATCGACGACCAGGAGGCACAGCGCCGCCGCAAGGTGCTCGAGGAGGAGAGCGCCTTCTTCGGCTCTATGGACGGCGCCTCCAAGTTCGTTCGCGGGGACGCCATTGCCGGTCTGATCATCACGTTCATCAACGTGATCGGGGGGATCCTCATCGGCGTCGGCCAGCAGAGCCTCTCGATCGGCGAGGCGGTGCAGGTCTACACGATCCTCTCGGTTGGCGACGGCCTGGTATCGCAGATCCCGGGGCTGATCGTCTCGCTCGCCGCCGGCCTGCTGGTGACGAAGGGCGGCAACGTCGGATCGGCGGATCAGGCCGTTCTTCAGCAGCTCGGCGGCTATCCGCGGGCGATGGCGGTGGCGTCGCTGCTTATGGGCGCGCTCGCGTTCGCGCCCGGCCTGCCGGTCGCCCCCTTCCTTCTGCTGTCAAGCGCGTTCGGCGCCATCGCCTGGTATCTGCCGAAGCACTTCGCGCGCCTGGAGTTCGAGCAGCAGCGCGCAGCGCTTGCCGAGGCCGCGCCGCCGCCGTCCGATGAAATGCCGATCGAGGAGATGCTTCGCATCGACGACGTGCAGGTCGAGGTCGGGAACCAGCTCGTGCCGCTGATCATCAGCGAAAGCGCGGGGTTGACCGCGAAGGTCAAGCTGCTGCGCAAGCGGTTCGCCAAGGAGTACGGATTTTATCTGCCGAAGATCCGGATCAAGGACAACGCCTACCTGCCGCCGAAGGGCTACGAGATCGCGATCCAGGGCGTCGTGGTCGGCAAGGGCGAGATCTGGCCGAACCATATGCTCGCCATAGACCCGACCGGGAAGATGCCGCAGATCCAGGGCGAGGAGACGCGTGAACCGACCTTCGGCCTTCCCGCGCGCTGGATCAGCAGGACCTTCGCGGAGGAGGCGGAGGCGAAAGGATATACGGTCGTCGATGCCGAAAGCGTCGTAATCACGCACCTGACCGAGGCGATCAAGGACAACCTGACCTCGCTGCTGAGCTACGCCGCCGTGCGCAAGCTTCTGGACGGTCTGGACGGCGATTACCAGAAGCTCGTCCACGACCTCGTGCCGGGGCAGATCACCATGGCGGCGCTGCAGAACGTGCTCCAGGGGCTTCTGGCGGAGCACGTCTCGATCCGCAACCTGCCGCGTATTCTCGAGGGCGTCTCGGAAGCCGTGGCGCATACGCGCAACGTCAACATCATCGTCGAGCACGTCCGCACCAAGCTGGCGCAGCAGATCTGCCAGAGCCTTGTCGGGCCGGACGGCTTCATCTCGGTGGTGACCCTGTCGTCGCGCTGGGAGCAGGCCTTCGGCGAGCACATCAAGGCGGAGGGCGAGGATCGCGTCTTCACGATGCCGCCGACCATGGTGCACGAGTTCGTGCTGGCGGCGCGGCCGGTCATTCAGGAGCAGGTTA